>Ga0114956_1000909_pt1 | contig 22717 bp, 8 predicted proteins | sample MaitaG_FD_87304 | JGI IMG/M metagenome (GOLD analysis project Ga0114956, IMG submission 87304) | Marine algal microbial communities from Maine, USA - Maine_Asex2 metaG | ecosystem: Host-associated > Algae > Red algae > Unclassified | place: Maine, USA | collected 2015-01-05
AAATCAAACCTTCGATATCATCATTCACCTCGATGTCAGCCAAATCTACATTTCCAGTATTGGTGATGATGTAAGTCCAAAGAACGCTTTCTCCAACTTGAATGGTCGGTACATCCTCTCCATTTGGATCGTCCGCATCCGCATCATTTGTCAGCTTTTCCAGATCAATATCTGGTACGTTTACAGGAGGTAAAGGCTCACCGTGATAGTGAGAAGGATCTTCATCTTCCAGATCAGGATCGCCAGTTGGGTCACCATTTTCATCCACCGGAGTTCCAGAAGTGGAGCCCATGTTGGCATAATCACCTTCGATGGCGATGCTATGCAATTCGCAGGTGGCACTTGCTCCAACAGTCAATAATGGAATGGTACAAACGTAACCTTCGAGGTTGTCGTTGATGATCACATCTGCCAGATTCAAATCACCCGTATTGGTAACTTGATAAGTCCAAACCACTGAATCACCTACTTCAACAACTGGCACATCAGCACCAGAAGCAAAATCGGCGTCTTGACCATTGGTAGATTTCTCCAATTGGATGGCGGCGGTGAGAATTGGCACTTCTTCGCACGGTCCAGGAGCATCAAATTCAATGGTAGAATTACAGTCTGCATCTTGAGGAAGTTCCAAGGTGTAAAGGGTTCCAGGCAATCCATCCGCAGGAATTCCAATTAGGCTGATGTTTTCTGCACCTGAACCGTCGAGATTAAACATTTGTCCATCAATCCAAACAGAATTACTAGTAAGGTTGGCGTAAATCAAGTCAATGATAAGGTCGAATGTATTGCTGTTTGGATCGCAATTACTAGGAGCGACGCTTAGCACTTCCAAAAGGCAATCTAAAACAACTGGGCATTCACCAGGAGCATTATAGCTGAGCGTGCTTGCGCAACCTGGGTCGTCTGGGAGCAGGATGTTGATCATGTTTCCGATCGAGCCATTGGCTGGTAGGCCGTTCAATGTGATGCTTTGAGTTCCAGAATTATCCAAAGGATATGAGCTGCCGTCGATTAAGACTTCAGTGCTGCTTTGGTTGCTGTAAGTGAATTCGAAGGTCAAGTCGAAGCTGTTGCTTTCTGGTTGACATTCGCCAACGCTTTGGTTAATCACAGACAGCGCACATTCAAGGACACAGGGCTTAGGTGCTACATAGCTGATGCCGTCGGCACAGTTGAGATCGTCTTCCAAGGTGGCTAACATTGAATGGGTATTTCCATCGGCGTCAAGGCCCGTTGTGAGCAGTGTTTCAAGGCCGCTGCCATTCAAAGGATAGCTAACACCATCAATGTCTAGTGAACCAGTATATCCGGCATTGTACGAAATCGTTAAAGCGAGTTCGTAGTTACTGCTTGTTGGTTCGCACTCTCCAGGAACTGCGGATACAATGGCGAACTCACAAGCTAAATCGCAAGACTCGGGCGCATGGTAATAAGCAGTAAAAGAGCAATTCGGATCATCCATTAAGGAAACCTCAAAAGGAACATTCATCGCACCATTTGCGGGAACATTAATGAGGGTGAAAGTCTGAACTCCTGATTCATCCAAAGGATAAATGAGCCCAGCAACATTGACCAATCCTCCAGTAAAGCTGCTGTATGTGATGGTAACTTCTAAGTCAAAAGTATTGCTTTCAGGAATACAATTGCCCGCTGAAATATTGGCAACAATCAGGTCGCAGGATTCTTCGCAAGCTTGAGCGGCGGTAAACCAAGCACTGTCAGAACAATTTTCGTTGAATTCAAAGTTAGCCGAAAGCGTATTGGTGGCAAGTCCGTTTGCTGTAAGTCCAGTGACTACGAATGTTTCATTTCCTGAACCGTCGATCGCGAATGTTTGACCGTTTAAAACGATGCCACCCAAAGGTTGACCTTGGTAAGCAACGTTCACTGAAAGATCAAAAGTAGAACTACTCGGATCGCAGGGGCCTGCGATGGCACTTAGTATTTCTAAGTCGCAAGGTATCGGTGTGCAAGGATCAGGAATCTCAAAAGAATCCTCATCAGAACAACTTGGATCACTAGGAAAGATGACGGTGATGGTTTGGATACCGGTTCCGCTGGCAGGCAATCCCGTCAGGAGGAAGCTTTCTAAACCCGTTCCGTTGCTTGCAAATGACTGACCGTTGATGTTGATTGTTGTCGCTCCAATTGAAGAGAAGTAGCTGACATCTACAGTGAGGTCGTAAGTATTGTTTGTAGGATTGCATTCGCTGACACTGAAAGATTCGATCGTAAGTGCGCAAGGCTGGCAAGTCGGAACAGAACTCCATTGTACCTCTTGGGCACAGTTCTCGTTCTTGGCAAACGATGCCTGAACTGCAATTGCTTGTCCGTCGGCAAGTAAGCCAGTCAGTACAAATGTTTCGTTTCCACTTCCATCGCTGGCGAAGGCTTGGCCGTTGATTAGAATGTCTCCATCGGGTCCGTCGCTGTAGGTAAGGCCTACCGTCAAGTCAAACATTCCAGTCGACGGGTTGCAAGTTCCTGAACTAAGTGATGAGATTTCCATCTCGCAAACAGGGCAGGGGCTAGGAGCGTCAAAGTTGGCGCTGTCTCCACAAGATTCGTCTAGTGCAAAGTAGCCTTCAATAAGCTTATTGCTATTTCCGTCTGCAGGAAGTAACAAGGTAATCCATTCGTCTCCGCTTCCATCTAAAGTGATGAACTGCCCATAAATGTATAAGTATCCATCAGGAATTTCTTCGTATTGGATGTGGATATTCAGTTCAAACATTCCCGTTTCAGGATCGCACTCACTGGTAAAAGTTTCCAAAATACTCAGCTGGCAAGGAATGCATTCTTCTGGAGCAGTCCATTCGAATTCATCATTGCAGGAAGCGTTGTAGACAAACGAAGCTTGTAAAATTTGGAGAAGTCCATCGGCGGTCAGTCCACTTAAAGTCATGCTTTGATTGCCACTGCCATCAACGGTCAAAATCTGTCCGTTTACATCGATGTCGCCCAGCGGTTGATTGCTGTAAGTGATTTGCAAGTCGAGATCGTAGGTATTGCTTTCCGGATTGCATTCACTCGGGATAGCAGTCAGGATGGAGAGGTCGCAAGGGGGATTTGGGACGCATGATTCTGGTGCTGTATAGGTGAATGAATCTTCGCATTCGTCACCGACCAAATAAACGGTGAGAAGGTTTCCTGTAGACCCATTGGAGTTTAAACTACTCAAGTTGAAGCTTTGGTTGCCCGAGCCATCTAAAGCAAAGGAGCTTCCACCGATCAGAATCATACTAGCATCTGTATCGCTGTAGCTAATGTCAACATTCAAACTGTAGTTGTTGTTTATTGGATCGCATTCCGATAGCGAGAAATCCAAGATTTCTAGGCTACATGGTGTGCAATCTGCGGGACTTAGAATCTCCCAATCTGAGGAACATTCCGGAAAGTTTTCAAAGAAAGCGCTTAGAGTCAATGGATTGCCATCCGCAACAAGATCGGTCAATAAGTAGGTTTGTTCGCCCGATCCATCAACGGGAATACTGATTCCGTTGAGGTTGATGTTTCCTCCCGGTGCATTACTGTAAGTGAAACCCAGAACTACATCGAATGTGTTGCTTTCGGGTTTGCATGTCCCTAGTTCTTGAGCTTTTAGGGTTAAGTCGCAAGGGCAAGAATCCGGTGCATTAATGGAGAAATTTGCTCTGCAAGTCGCATCGTTTTCAAATTGAACTTCGATGAGCAATCCATTGGTTCCATCAGCGATCAGATCATTTACTGTGAATGTTTCGCTACCTGAAAAGTCAATCGGATAAGCTACGCCGTTTACTAGGATGTTGTTTGCGCTAGGGTAATCATAGGCGACATCAAAGGAAACTGAATAGGTATCACTGGTCGGATCGCAATCTGAAACATTGATTCCAGAGACCTCCAATTCGCATACAGGGCAAGCTGCTGGAATCTCGTAATTTACTTCAGCGGTACATGCCGGATCATTGACAAAGAATACAGTGATCGTTCCTGTTGCTGGGCCATTGGCGGGTAGAGCTGTGATGGCAAAATCGTCATGGCCAGTTCCACTGACTTGGTAGATGGTTCCGTTGATGTTTAGGTCGCTGCCGGGATTACTGCTGTAATCAATTCCGATGTTTACGGTAAATTCTTGACTCAATGCATCGCAGGGAGTTGGTTCCGCATCTAACTCTGCAATCGAACAAGAACAGAAGGGTTCGTTGTAGCTGAAATATGCTTTCGATGCACAACCGATGTCTTCCGTAGCTTCTAGGTAATAGTCGCCAGGTTCAGGAACACCATAACTACTGTTGTTTCCTGAGTCAATTAATGTTCGTATTCCATTTTCCATTTTATACCAACTGTAGGTAACGAAGTTTGTAGGCGCATTTACAGTCGGTAAGCCGAATGGGTAAACCGAGCAATCGGGTGCTAGTATTTCCAAGACAATCTCATCTAATTCTTGAAGTAGAATCGGAATTTCCTGCGAATACACGCAGCTTCCAAAAGAAACACTGACCTCAAATACTTGCGAGGCTGCGGTAGCCACTAGATCGGGAGAGAAGCAGAATTCAGGTGTTTGAGAAGTTGGATCCGAGAAGAATTCTGGGGGTGACCAATTGACTTCTGCAGCGTTCTGCCAGCGATCCGGGATCGCCAATTCCAAGTCCACACATTGTCCCTCGCAAACGGAGACGGGGTCCATGGCTTCCAACTCAAAATTATCCACATTTTCCAAGGTGATGGAAAATTCAGACGTGCAATTGCCGAAGCTTTTTAGGGCAGTCAAAGTCAAAGGTCCGTCCAAGCCGGCCCCTTCCATCAACCAGAATTTGAGGCAATCGACGCCCTCGCCAAATCCGATACCCGTTTCAGCTGTAAACGCCCATTCCTGATTTTCGCAAACTGGAATGCAAAGTGTGTCGCTCGAACAGAGCGCATTGCTTTCTTCTACTTGATCGTACCATTCTGGTTTGTAGTTGTCTAAAACCGTTGGCTGATTCATACAAGTACAGCTGGTCTCATAAACTTGATCTAAAATGATCGGACAAGAGATGCCATTCGGCAATGTAAAGCAATTTGAAACCACTGAACTATCTCTAGAAGCAATGTTTAAAGTGTAAATGTGAGCGGCCAAAATAGGATCGCTGGCATCTAAACTTCCATTGTTGTTTATGTCTTGATGAATGTTGACATCCACATTCGCATTGTAAGCATCACCTGGATTATAGATGATTGCTTCGTAGCAGAAGGTGTCAAAGTCTGGATCGTTGTCGCATTGATTGACCACGCTAATTTCTCCTGCTGTGAGCGGTGCGGAATAGACCACTGCTACTTCTGGATTGATGGAATTGTTTACGTAAACCCCACAGGTATCACCGGTTGCCACGCAGAGCGCAGATTCCAAAGCGGTCTTGATTTCAACATTGATGAATCCATCTCCGCAAGCTATTCCGTCAGGTAAATTGACGGCAATTTCTGTGGCAAAGAATCCGCCAGAGGGCAAGTTGGGAGGTACTGAAACACAAATTTGCTGCGAAGCTCCAACGAAACCTTCGTTTACGTAAGTTGGTGAATAACTGCTAGGTTGTGTATAGTTAAATGAGCCCGACACGTAGTTGAGTTGGTTGGGGAATGTCATGCACATTTCCACGCTATCAAGGGTGGCGAAAGGGGAGAGATTTAATGCGGAAATGTTGATGATGTTTTCATCGATACCACAATACACCTCAGAAGGGTAGGCAGACAAAAGTAGCTGCGTGTATTGAACTGGATTTGCTCCCGACACGATTATCGGCGCACTTTCGAGTTCGCCTGTTGAAACATTGCCGGCGCATTGGTTGAAAGATTCTCCTATGAAACTTAGCGGAGTTCCTGAAACGAATTGATCGCAACTGGTAACTAGTTTGAATTTGAAAGCCACCTTATTGGAATCAGAATCAACAGACTGAAGCGAAACACCGGGCAATCCCAATTGATCGATGGCTGAGCTCCAAATTGAATCGTTCGGATAGTAGAAAGCAAATCCGGAAGGGCCCGTGTAAGTGGCGTCTGCGATTGGATCAGGAATGGAATAGAAGGGAGCTTGAACCATCGGTCCATTCGGGTAGGAAGCTTCAAAACTACCGGGCACTAATTCGGCACCACCCAGAGGAATGACGAAATGCGCTAAGATTTCATAGAGATCGGCAGGGTTCACGTTTTTCAATCGAATGGAATACGTTAAAGTATCACACAAGCCGATCTCTTCCATGTCTGGTTCTTCGATCCATTCGGCTTGCAATCCAGCAATTTCGAAATTGTATTGGAAGCATTCTTCCGCCGAGGCGCAAGGAGAAGCTTGTCCGCCACCCGCTTGAGCCAGACCTGAAGAAATCTCTCCATCGAGGCAACCTGAAGTGACTCCAATGCAAAAAGGAGCACTGTCTTCGTCGGGGCAAAAGATCATCGTGCTTTTGATTTCGATTTCGATGCAAGTACCAGCTGGCAAATCGGGAAGTTCAGCATAGTAATTGGTTTCTGTCGAAGTTTGATTGCTTTGAATCAGGTTCAATGGAGCACCTCCAGCGAGCGAAACACTCTGCAGTGTCATGTGCAATGGAACCGAGAAAGTAGCGACGACATTTTCATGTGTTCCGCTACCTTGGCTGGCATTGGTGCAGAAACTCGCGTAGTTGGTTTCTTCAGAAACTCCTAAGAGGTCGCTGTTGAGTACTGGGTAAGTAACGGTTGTTAAGATCGGAGCATATTCTAGAGAATTATCGGTAAAGGTCAGGTCGTAATCTTCGAGGTTTCGCACTGCGTGTAAGCTGTCTTTTGCCGCTTCAAAGTAGCTCCCTTCTGCGCCATCGCACCATGAAAATTCTTTGGCTGGGTTCGCCTCTCCATGACATCTGAAAGCGATGGAACTCTCCAATTGGCAGCATCTTTCCCAGTCGTACTTTAGTACAAAATCTCCAGGTAAATCGATCACTCCGGGGCAAACTAAATCGTACTGTACTTCGAGGCTGAAGTGGTCATCGTTGTCGAGACCCACTCCTAGTTTTTGTGGCAGTTCTTCAAATAAATTGAAAGCAGAAAAGTCATTGGATTGAACGTAGAAATCTCCTGCTATTGTAGTAGTAGTTGCGTTTCCACCGGATGAATTGTAGGTGATCGGATAAGGGTTTCCGTAGTAATCTAAGATGGATGCGTTGGTAGAATTTTGATACGGATCGGCTCCATTGGCCATCGATTGAAAAGCCCCAGTTGGGATGGGAGACATCACGTTGGTCAAAGACAGAATGGGTTTGTACTCTGTACTGAACCATCCGCTAGGTGGTGGATTTGTCAACACAAAGTCGTGTCTCACCGTAGCGGTGCAATTATCGATTTCAATGTTCGAACTTACCTCAACACCGCCAGCGCAACTGGTAGAGAAAGGCTCATCTTGTCGGCAAGAAGTTCCGACTCTATTGAATGCAGTTCCATCAGGAGAAAAGTTGTTGGCAGTTGCAACGGGCCTGATTTCACTTTGACTTACCGCGGGAATGGGGTTGAGCACGATCTGTGGATTTTTAATCATCGGCACTTTTATTCCCCAAACCAGTTTGTCGCCTACTTTCATGTTGTATTTGGCAACGATAGAGCTCCAGCAAGGACTATTGGGATCATCACCCACACGCATAAATAGAAATCTACCGTCTGCATAATCAAGGCTGCTGTTGTAAGCCGTCCAAAGTAAAGCGTCAGGATAGAAGCTTTCAATGTTGCCGATGTTGGAGGCAAATGTTCCTCGATCAGCTGTTAGAGAATTGGGCGGCCGCAGTCCTGCAGTACAACCTGTCAAATCAGAGAGGTCGATCGCTGTGCGAATTCCATTTTGCTCGACTTCCCAGTAGACTAGTTCGGAGTTTTCTGTGTTCCAGATTACATCTTGGCCGTAGAATGTATTGGCTCCGCCCAGTCCATAACCGTAAAAATTGAAGTTGATCCACCCATTGACGTTTAAGAATGTCTCAGTCCTAAATTCTCCAGTTGTTTCAAAGAACATTGTGTCGCAGGGCATAAAGCGACGAGTGTCTTCCACTGGAACTGTGGTACTGTCGTGCTGAACGGTCATGCTTTGATCGGTGTAACCGTAATTGGTTCGAGCGAGTCGTGGCACTTCCAGATAGAAATCGCAATCACAGTTCGCACATTCCGGATCATCTTTAAAGATGATGTTTTGGCAGGCGCGTTCTATGGTACAGTCGCAGCTGCCACATTCTTCCACCACTTTTACATCCATCGATAAGTACTTCTCAGGAGTGCAATAGCAAGAATCTACTGTCATATCAAAGTTGTAGCAAAGAGTGGTTGTCGTACTGGCAGTTCCCATATCAATGATGTAGGATTTTTGGGTCGGTTCATTGGTCCAATCGTAAGATTCGGTAATACTACCGGGCATCACCGGATTGCCGTCAAAAGTTACACTCGTTGTTTCTAATTCAATGTCGTTGGTAAAATGCTTATCGCCCGATAAGTTCAACTGCAAAAAGACATTGGAGCCCGTACAGGCATCGATGTTTTCGGAAATAAAGTCGTAGCAGAATTCCACAGGTACTGTACTGGGTCCCGTCACTACAGTATCAGTAGCATCAGAAGACATGCCGAAATCGATGAGGTAGATGTTGTCGTCTGGATCAAGTACCATGTTTGTGGTAACCGTGTTCGGCGCATAAATCAAATCAATAACCGGGGAAGCTGCTGGAAAATCGGTGAAGGGGCGATTGCAGTCTTTCACTCCTTTTACGATTGCTTGCGAGAAGGTGCATTGTAAAGCTCCACATTCACTTTCGTTTGGATCTGAGCAAACGACATCTGCAACGACTCGAAAATTGAGAACTTGCCCACCTGGCAAATCATCGACAAAGCCATCACCGTCAATGTCTTCTAGTCCAGTTCCCATTCCATCTAGGTCAACAGTTTCTTGTGTGAAGTCCAAGAGGAAGTCGCCATTGGCAAAGGAGTAATTCGTTACCGGCACTCCGTTGATGCTTACCTCGGATATATCGAGATTGGGCGAGTTGCAAATTTGAAAACCCACTACCAAGTCGTTAATCAAATCTTCAAGTGGATCAGTACCAACCGTTGAAAAACTCGTTTCAACAATGGCTGCTTGTCCACAAATTTGAGCACCTTGGATCAAGTTAACGGTCGCCTGCGTTTGCACACCAAAGTCCGGCTGTTGCCGAACAGTCGCAGCGTAAATACTCGCTTGTTCGCATGTGTCATCGTTACAACCGTAAGAGGCCTCGTAGTTAAATGTTTGATCACCTGAAGCACATTCTGCAGACTCAAAACAAACTTCCATTACTAAGTTCTCGCTCGAATTAAAGTACTCATCAGGAGGATTGTTGAAAGGATCGTTGTTGTTCAAAAAGTATGCGCCATCAATGGTGGTTGTAATCTCCATTTTGGCGGCATCGTAGTTGTACGGAAGGGGCGATCCGTTTACGCTCATGCTGGTTAAGGTGTAGGCGGCACTAAGGCTGATGCCATCCATCACCAAGTCGATTGCATCAACATACGTGCTGATTCCATCTTGTGAGATCGTAATCTCCTGGCAAACCGGAACGTTGAGTTCTGTCAGTGTAACGATCTCTGGATCGACATCCAAGATGTTGATCACAGGGACGTCAAATGCAGAACCATATTCCATAGGAGGGCGGATGCTGCTGCTACAGGTTTGTGTATTGCCAGCTAAATCCGTCCAAGTGTAATCGACGATAAAGTCAATGTAGAGTTCGTTGGGATTTGTAATTAGTTTACAATTCGCCCCTATTGCCAGATAGCCCACGAATATTTGAGCGGGAGCCAAATCTCCAATGCTGAATTCCGGTTTTTCAGGATCGCTCACATCTGCTGGGCTGATACTCGTTCCGGGATACTCAGTGAAAACAAAGCCTCCGTATTCCATGCCGGGCATAAAGTCGACGGTTAAGTCGATTTCTGTTGCGGAGCCTGGAGCGGGAATGTATAGGAGAAAAGCCAAGGTATCGGGAGTGCCACAGACCGTAATGGAGTCTGTTTCTACAAAGCCCGGTGCAGTTCTTAAATCAATCAATTGTACTACAGGGCATTGGCTGAACAAAGCACTACTGAAGATGCTTGTGAATAGAAATAGCAATCCACAAAAAATCGAGAATTTTTTCTTCGAAGATAAGGGTGATCCCATTGAACGTCTTTTACCCTTAAATCCATAGCCGTATTGATAGTAGCTGTGAATGCAAGGGGAATTGAAAAAGTAATTGGTTTGGCGCAATGCAATGCCTGAAATGTTCTGTGATTTCCGAACATTGGATTGCCCCTCTTGGCCATTTAACAATATGACCCAATACTTATATTACGCTTTGAAGAAAAAAAGGTTAGAGGCGGGAATAGATAATGATTTTTGTAAATTAATTACGAATCTTTTTTTACGATGGAAGCGATTATCTGCGAAAGGAGCGGTGTTTTAAAGGAGAGATTATGGCAGGAGTTTTCGCTCCAGTTTTCAGTAATTGAAATTGGGAATAAGTCGAGGTTTGGAGTGATCAATTATGGTCAAGAGCCGCTTGATTTGCAGCAAAGTGTGATAAGCTTTTTAAGCAGGATTCAATAAACGGTATAAAGGAAGGAGGTCTTCGAGGAGCGTTTCCAATTTGTTTAAATGAAGCATGTTTGCGCCATCTGATAAAGCATTGGGTGGATCAGGATGTGTTTCGATGAACAATCCGTCGGCGCCCGCGGCTATGCCACAGCGAGCAATGGTTTGAATCATTTCCGGTCGACCACCGGTTATCCCTTGGGCTCGATTTGGTTGTTGGAGCGAGTGGGTGCAATCTAGCACTACAGGAGAGCCTGTTTCACGCATTGCCGGTAATCCTCGAAAATCGACGATCAGGTCAGAATAGCCAAAACTGCTACCTCGTTCGGTAAGCCATACATTTTCAGCGCCCGATTCGGTCGCTTTCGCCCGGGCGAATTGCATTTGATTGGCTGCTAGAAATTGACCTTTTTTGATGTTGACAATTTTGCCCGTCTGAGCCGCTGCAACGATCAAATCGGTTTGACGGCAGAGAAAAGCGGGAATTTGCAGCACATCCACAAACTCAGCTGCTTGCCATGCTTCTTCGACGGTATGAACATCTGTAGTAACTGGCAAATCGAGTTCTTTGCCAATATCTGCCAAGATTTCTAGTGCTTTTAGGTCGCCTATTCCCGTAAATGAGTCGAGACGAGAGCGATTCGCTTTTTTGTAAGAAGCCTTAAATAGGTATGGAATCTTCAGTTTGAAGCAAATTTCGCGGATGGTTTCTGCGATTTGGAAGGCGGAAGCTCTGCTTTCTACTGCGCAAGGCCCAGCAATCAACAAAAAAGCCGCAGCCTCATACTGTTGAACCTTGGGCAAAGCGTTTAAGATATCAATTGTACTCATCGATTGCAAAAGTAAGGAATCGTAAAATACGAGCAATGCTACTTTTCGAGGAGATAGAAGCCAAGATGACATTGAGTGTTGTTTTCTATGCGAATAACTTTCCCACATAGTGGATATTAAGACCGCGAACTGCTAATTTTGCGTTTTGGGCACAAATCAAGCGTTGAAGCGTACAATAGATTGAACTACTTAACAATCAAAGGGTTGAGTCAGGGATTTGTACAATCGTTTCGAAATTTGAGGAGTATCTAGGGAAGATCAAAACCAATCTATTTGAACAGCAACACTAATTCCCAAATTGGGAAGACCGTTATCAGTCTTAAACGGATCTCAAATTTGATTACTTATGCCAATACTACTTCACGAGAAGTGAGTAAGGGGGAAGCTTTTGTGCGGGCTTCGAAGGTGCGCAGCATCAATGAGAGTGGAGGCAACGTGCAAATGGAATGCATAGATGGCACAACCCCTGTGATCGTTCGTTTTTGGAGAATCAGCAAAGAGTTGCTAGGAACGGCCTGTGCTTGTGCGATGACGAGCCAGAAACTGTGTGAGCACAAAGTGGCAAGTTTGCTCTTTCTTCGAAAAATGAAGGGCGAGTATGCTTTTGAGATGATGCGCGATCTAACGGCAGATAAGAACGCCTTATTAGCGGAATACGGTTACACTTTAGAAGACGACATCAGTCGAAAATTCCATTTTCACTTCAAAGACGGTGTTCTTACCATGGACATCCTCGATGCTCGGCTGAGAAAGTTGAGTAAACCAGAAGATTGGAAAGGCTTGGCCAATATGTTGCCCGACCGCAAAAAGGTGGAGGAACGCCTAAGCCTTCAGGAGGAAGCCACGATAGAAACAGATGAGTACGGTGTTGGTTACGGTTTTACCTTTTCCAACCGAGGGCACATTCCGGACATGAACATCACCACTCTGATCGGCAAACTGAACTACCAGGGAGATCGTTTCAAGTCGGGTCTAAAAGAACTGCGGGAAGAAGATGCTGATTTACTTCCTCCAGCCGACCAAGAAACGATAAAAGTCAGTAGTGTCATTCATCGAATTTTACCAAACGGTATCCAGAATTTTCTGAAGAAAAACCGCAAGCGCGAAAGTGGATACGTTGCCGATTTAAACGATGAGGAATTTCAACGTGCTCAGCGCTATGTGCGCAAGCATTTGAAACGATTGCTTCCAATATTGGAAGGCAAGTTGATTGGTGAGTTGAGTAAGAATCACAAAATTAAGGTCAATAACTTTATTCCTTTTCGCTTTTCCAAGCAAACGCCGGAGTTGATTTTTGAATTGCGAGAAGATGGCAATTTCATGAAGCTTAACTCCTTTCTTTCAGTGGGTGGCTATCCGCAACCGCTGACAGATTTTGTACGAAAAAATTACCTACTGTTGCAGCAACACAAAGTTGTTTATCTGCTGGACAGTGTGGAGACGGCTTCTTTGTTAAATAAATTTTACAAAGAAAACGAGCTGAAAATTCAGCGAAAAAATTTCCTCACCTTCTACAAGAATTTCTTGCAGAAGTTGATGCGAAATTACCGAGTTCAGCTTTTTATGGATTCGGAGATTGAAGATCTAAAAGTAAAGCCAGGTCGCCTGCTTTATCTCATTGAATTGGGAGAGCATTTGGTGCTCAATCCTTGTTTGAAGTACGGAGAGGAAGAAGTAGCACTTTTCGGAAGTGAGCGATTGTTCGGAGAAAGTAAAGAAGGCGAGTTGTTCGAATACGTTCGTGATCTCGATCTTGAAGAGGAATTGCGAGAGCAGTTCTTAGACATGCACGATGAGTTCGAAAAGCAGTCGGAGAATTACTATCTCTTTCTGGATTTTAAGCAAATGGTGAAAAACGATTGGTTTTTATATGCCTTTGATCGTTTCCAAAAAATGGGCTTTGAGCTGGTAGGTTATGATGATTTGGTGCGTTTTAAGTACAACCCGAACCGACCAGAAATCAGCATAACAGGAAGCTCTGGTATTGACTGGTTTGATTTGCGCATCGAGGTTAAGTTCGGTGATCAAATATTGAGCATCAAAGAAATTCGAGATGCGATTTTGAATAATCAAAATTACATTCGATTGAATGATGGCACCATTGGTTTGTTGCCCGAAGAATGGGTGTTGAAAAATACCACTTTGCTAAAGACTGGTGAGTTGAAAGGCGAAGATTTACGCGTTTCGAAGCTTCACTTTTCGTTGGTAGAAGCGCTTTTTGAAGACATTGATCAAGGTGAAATCGTAGCTGAATTACGGAGGAAGAAAAAAGCTTTGCAGAATTTTTCTTCGATTAGAGAAATAGAGCCACCGACGAATTTAAAAATTCAGTTAAGAGACTACCAGCGTTCTGCTTTTAGTTGGATGAATTTCTTGAATGAATTTGGTTGGGGAGGTTGTTTGGCTGATGACATGGGATTGGGTAAAACCGTTCAGGTTTTGACATTTTTGCAGCATCTGGCCAATCAAGATCCTACTTGCACGCATCTCGTGGTGTTGCCCACTACACTTATTTTTAACTGGCAGCAAGAGATTGAAAAATTCACCCCAGATTTAACTTATCAAATACATCGAGGGCCAGATCGTGGGAAGAATTCAGACAATTTCCACAAGACCAATTTGGTTATATGCTCTTACGGAATACTGGTTCGAGACATTGAGTTCTTCTCACAATTTATGTTCGACTATGTGATTTTGGATGAATCACAGGCCATAAAGAATCCGAATTCTAAACGTTTCAAGGCGGCGCGTTTGCTGAAGGCGAAGAACCGTTTGGTGATGACGGGTACACCTGTAGAGAACAATACATTCGATTTGTATGCTCAGATGAATTTCTTGAATCCGGGTTTGTTGGGGTCAATGGCTTTCTTTAAAGAGGAGTTCGCAGTTCCTATTGATCGTGATGGTGATAAAGTAAAGGTAGAGCAGCTCAAGAGCTTGATTTTCCCTTTTATTTTACGAAGAACCAAAGAGCAAGTGGCCAAAGAGTTGCCAAGCAAAACAGAGAACGTTCTATTGTGCGATATGGGCAAGAAGCAACGCAAGCTCTACGATAAGATGAAGCAAAAATACCGCGAGCAAATTATGACTCGTTTGGATCAAGATGGATTGGGTAAGTCGAGCTTTTATGTTTTGGAAGGCCTGTTGAAATTGCGTCAAATTTGTGACTCACCAATGCTAATTGGAGCGGAAAATGTCGATGGTCTGGAGGATTCAGTAAAAATCGATGAATTGATGTCGCACATCATGGAGAAAACCAGTAATCACAAAATTTTGGTTTTTTCGCAGTTTGTAGGGATGCTTACTTTAATCCGAAAGCGACTCGATCAGGCAGATGTGGTTTATGAATATTTGGACGGAGCTACAAAAGATCGACGAGAACCTGTACGTCGTTTTCAAGAAGACAACACATGCCGTGTTTTCTTGATTAGTCTACGAGCCGGTGGAGTAGGAATTAACTTAACCGAAGCAGATTACGTTTTCTTGATTGATCCCTGGTGGAACCCGGCTGTTGAAGCGCAAGCCATTGACCGAACCCACCGTATTGGGCAATCGAAGAATGTATTCTCATACAAGATGATTTGTAAAAACACCATTGAAGAGAAGGTGCTGAAGTTGCAAGATAAGAAGCGGCACTTGGTGAGTGAGTTGATATCAACCGAAAAGAGTTTCTTCAAGCAATTAAAGAAGGACGACATTCGAGAATTGTTCGACTAGGAAAATTTACTGAATTGCGGCGCGGCTTGAAAGCCGGCTGCATGTGCCGGAGCGACCTCTCTGAGGTCGAATTGAAATCTTAATTCGGATTTCTAACATAGAGAGACCGCGCTGCGGTCTTTTTTTTGGTCACGGAACTCCGATAAAAGCAGGCAGTTGCAAGGCGGACGTGCTCGGCTTGCTGTTCGCTGCGTTCGGGAATTAAATAGCCGGATAGCTGAAAATCTTTCACGCGATTTTATCAACCCAAGCCCAAGCCCCGCTGGGCGGGAATCGAGTTGTAAATTCCCTCAGGTGCGTACATTATCATTCGAGCTACTTCTCAGTATTCTGCGATGCAGAGAAGCGTTGGCTGCGGTTTTATATTTTAGAACTCCACAACAGCCGGCGTTTAGCCATCTGCTTTCCGTGTATCGATGGGTACTCTTTCATGGGAGTGAAATCTCATGAAAAGTGAGCGGGTAGTTCCGATAGGCGGGAAGGGTTTGTTGGTCGAGTAGGAAGCAATAATCTTCAACACAAAACATATTGAAACATATTGAAACACATTGAATCACTAGTTCGGAAGGGGAATGTTGTATTGCTCTATTCGAAACGAATGGCCTTGATTGGGTTGACGTAGCTGATAAGAAAGGACGGAATAATCAAGGCCAACAGCGATATCAAGAAGGTGCCGAAATTTAATGCAAGAATGGTTTTGATGCTGAAATTGATGGGAACGACTTTCAAATAGTAAGAGTCTTCAGGTAAAGTCAGCAATCCAGAGAAGTCTTGAAAGAGGCAAATTCCAATACCGAGAAAGTTTCCAATCAACAGGCCTACCAATATGATGTAGCCGGCATTGTAGAGAAATACTTTTCGTACGCTTGAATTGGAAGAGCCTAAGGCCTTCAAAATTCCGATCATATTGGTTCTCTCTAAAATTAGAATCAGTAAGGCAGTGATCATGTTGATGATGCCTACCAGAATCATCAGACCTAGAATCAATCTTTCATTGATATTCTGCAATTCGAGCCATTCGAAAATACCTGGAGAAATTTGACGAACCGTTCTGCTTCTCAACTCAAAGTCTAGGACTTCTTCATCGATGTAGTCGTTCATCTTTTCCAGATCATCGATGTCATCTAGTTGAACCATAAAGCCACCCACTTCATCGTCTTGCCACTTGTTAAGTCGCGCAATGTGGCCAATGTCAATCAATCCAAATCGCTCATCAAATTCCTTTAAGCCGGTCTTGTAGATGCCGGAAATGAAGAATTGTCTGTATTTCTGTCGATCTCTTTCCACGAAGTGCACCAAGACCTTGTCCTCCACTTTGAGCTTGAGTCGATCAGCTGTGTAGCTTGAAATGAGCATGCTCTTGGATTTGGTCGAATCCACGACACGAAACGAAGCGCCTTCTTGGAGGTAACGTTCAAAAAATTCCCAATCGTAGTCGCTTCCTACACCTTTCAGAATAATACCTTCGAAGGCTTCGTCGTTGGTAAGTATACCAGTTTTGTGGGCGAAAGTGCTGATGCTCTTAATGCCAGGAACAGTATCAAGGTGAGGATAGAAGTCTTTGTCTCTAGAAATGGGGAAGAGGTCTTCGTAAGAATTGTTGTTGTCGAAACCCGTGATCACGATGTGCCCACTAAATCCAAAGACTTTGGCAGAGATTTCTTTCTTGAATCCGATGACAACAGCTGTGGCGATGATCATCACTGCCAGAGACAAAGCAATGGCAGCAATCGCAATCTTGATGATGAGACTTGAAAAGGAATTCCTTTCACCGAGGGCCATGCGCCTTGCTATGAAAAATTCTAGGTTCAAATGGAAAACTTATTTTTGCCGAAACTCAACAACTAGTCTGTGCTCTTTAATTATATGAATTACGTGAATTACATTTCAAACAAGCGAACGATGGCAAAACTGCCACTGCTGGTTCTTATCGCGCTTTCGTGCTTCATCAGTGCTTCTTGCATTGATATGAACGCTCAAACATCGACCGTTAGACCGTTGGACCCGACAAAAGTAATTCCTGCGGCAGAACGAATTGATTACTACCTGCCTTTATTGCAAAATAAAAGAGTGGGAATGGTGGTAAATCAGACCTCCATGTGTGGGGATCAGCATTTAGTAGATGTTTTGTTGAGCCAAAATGTAGACATTAAGACCATTTTTGCTCCCGAGCATGGCTTTCGAGGAACGGCAGACGCTGGTGCCACTATCAGCGACTCTAAGGATGACAAAACGGGCTTGCCAGTGGTCTCTCTTTATGGAAAGAACAAGAAGCCGACAGCTGCTCAATTGGCAAATTTGGACGTCATTGTTTTTGACATCCAGGATGTGGGAGCTCGTTTCTACACCTATATCAGCAGTATGCATTACGTGATGGAGGCAGCTGCCGAAAACAACAAGTCGGTCGTTGTTTTGGATCGACCGAACCCCAATGGGCATTATGTGGATGGGCCGGTCTTAGATCTCGAATTTCAGTCCTTCGTGGGAATGCATGAAATACCCATCGTTCACGGAATGACGGTTGGGGAGCTGGCTTGCATGATCAACGGAGAAGGTTGGTTGAAGGGTGGTATTTCTTGCGCGCTCGATGTCATTCCATGCAAAAACTACAATCACCAGATAAACTATCCATTACCGGTTCGGCCTTCTCCCAATTTACCCAATTACTACTCGGTGCGTTTGTACCCCTCTTTTTGCCTCTTTGAAGGAACAGATGTGAGTGTAGGCCGAGGAACAGACAAACAGTTTCAGGTTTTGGGAGCCGTGAAGGGGAAAGGGCCGTTTAGCTTTACCCCAGTTTCAAAACCAGGAGCAAAATACCCAAAACATGAAGGCAAGTTGCTGAAGGGTGAGGATTTTACCCAGTTGAGTGTCGGGGAAGTGGGGGCGATTGAATTTGAGTTAAGCTACTTGTTGAATTACTATGAAATGTTGGGCCCGAGCCTGTTTACCAAATCCGATTTTTTCGATAAATTGGCGGGAGGAGATGGTTTGCGAAAAATGATTTTAGCGGGAAAGAGTGAAGCAGAAATTCGCGCCAGCTGGGAGCCAAAATTGAGTGCATTCAAAGAGCTGCGCAATCAATACATGCTCTATGAATAACTACCTTTGCTGAAGCGAGAAACGGAAGTCCAAACGATGAAAATGACAGAAGAAAGATTGGAAGCTGCGCAAAATAAGCAGGTTTGGTTCAGAGATCTTGGGCATGTTGCATTCCAAGAAAGCTGGGATTTTCAGCATGAGTTGTTGAAAGAGACGGTCGATCGAAAATTGAGTAACCGCAGCTTGCCTTTTGAGGAAAAGCTACCTACTGAGAATCATCTATTGTTTTGTGCTCATCCGCACGTTTATACTTTGGGGAAGAGTGGGAAAGAAGAACATCTTTTGGTGAATGAAAAGGAGCGGAAGGAGAAAGGAATCGAGTATTATAAGATCAATCGGGGAGGAGACATCACGTATCACGGTCCGGGACAGGTAGTGGGTTATCCGATCATTGATCTCGACAATTTCTTCACTGATATCCATAAATTCCTTCGGCTACTAGAGGAAGTGGTGATTCGAACATTGGCGATTTACGGGGTGAAGGGGGACCGATTACCAGGAGCAACTGGGGTGTGGTTGGATCCGGATGATCCCGCAAGGGCCCGCAAGATTTGCGCGATAGGCATTCGCTGCAGCCGTTGGGTAACTATGCACGGTTGGGCCTTTAATGTAAACAGCGACCTCTCGTACTTCGACCTCATCGTTCCTTGTGGATTGCACGATAAATCGGTTACCTCCTTGGAAAAAGAATTGGGTAGAAAAGTCGACATCGAAGAAGTAAAGCAGTATTTAAAACTCTTCTTTTCCTTAGAGTTTGGTGCGGCAATTGTGGAGAGAAATAAGTGATTGAATTTAGACAGATTCACGGAATTCTAGAAAGATAAAAATGCGTTCAGATATTAAGTTTAAGGAGGTAGAGGGAGTTGCCATTGCGGTCATTCCAGATTTTGGCGATCAAGCGGTTCCAATTTATGAGAGTTATTTAGTGAACCAAAAGGATGAGCCGATCAAGAATGTATTCATTCGAGCATCTGGTGAAGGGGTGGCGGATAATGAAGGGATCAAAACGGCAACGATGCGAAAATTGGTGGAGGAGATTCCGCCAAAGAGCTACGTGCAGATCGATATGTTTGAGCGAGCGGCGGCCGATTTATTCAATGAATATTGGATTTCTTTCTGGTACGACGACTACCTCTATGAAAAGCGCTATCTTTTTGCACCAGGAATGATAGACGAGGACAACTTTATTTTCGTGCCGATCTTGGAGAAGGTAGGGGTGATGCAGGAGTAGCTCGATTCTTGGGCTGGGTTAGCGAGTTGATTTGGGTTGCTCGAGTTCTTTGGTCTTAGTCTGCAGTCGGCAGAGTGTTCGATGCTTGGGCTGGTTTGGCGAGTTGATTGCTGCTGTTCGAGTTCTTTGTTGTTAGTCGGCAATCTTCAATCTTCAATCTTCAATCTTCAATCTTCAATCTGTTCGATGCACGATGCTTGGGCTTGATTTTTTCGATGACTTTATTTGTCGATTACTTTGTGAGCCACCTGAAAAATCAAACTGCAAACTGCGCCTTTAACAGGTTCGCTCTGGTCCAATGTGGCCTGAACTGTCAAGAACAAGCTGAAGAAAGTACAGCTGCCGTTTGAAAAGCGTACTTTTGCCGCGTGAGCGATAAAGAAGACATACCTGAAAAGGAAGAAGAATCAGAGCAGGAGCAAGAAATGTTCGAGCAGCACCGAATTGTGGTGGATCCTGGACAGTCTCCTATTCGAATCGATAAGTTTTTAGTCAATCGTTTGCCCAATCTCAGTCGCAACCGAATTCAGAATGCCGCGAAAGCTTCGTGTATCATGGTGAATGATACGCGCGTTAAGTCCAACTTCAAAGTAAAGCATGGTCATGTGATCACTTTGGTTTTGCCAAAGCGCGGAAACGAATTCAAACTTATAGCCCAAGACATACCTATCGACATCCGTTTCGAAGACGATCACTTAATGGTGGTTTACAAAGAAGCGGGAATGGTGGTTCATCCGGGCCACGGTAATTGGGATGGTACTTTGGTGAACGCTTTGATGTTCCACTATCAAAATTTGCCTGACAATTCAAAGTTGGGGGATCGACCAGGAATGGTACACCGATTAGATAAGGGCACCACAGGGCTTATGGTGATTGCCAAGTCGGAATATGCCATGACACATCTTGCGCGTCAGTTTTTCGACCGCACCGTTTCTAGAACTTACCAAGCCATTGTTTGGGGCGAGATGGATGAGGAGGAAGGTAAAATTGAGGGGAATATTGGACGTCATCCTCGTTATCGCAAGCTACAAACCGTGTTTCCTGAGGGCGACCAAGGAAAACATGCTGTTTCACACTACAAAGTACTCTCGCGATTGGGCTATGTTAGCTTGGTAGAGTGTAAGCTAGAAACGGGACGTACTCACCAAATCCGCGTACACTTTCAGCATTTGAAACATCCTCTTTTCAATGACGCAGCATATGGGGGCGACCGCATCGTAAAGGGTACGGTTTTCAGCAAGTATAAACAGTTCGTTTTCAATTGTTTTGATGAAATTCCTCGTCCGGCACTTCACGCGAAAACCTTAGGATTTGTACATCCAGAAACAGGGGAAGAAATGTTCTTCGATTCAGACTTACCCGATGACATGCTTACGGTTTTGGATCGCTGGAATGTTTACATGTCGAGTAAAAAACACTGATAGGACAGTCTTCAATCGACAATCGACAATCTGCCATCGGAAGATCTCAAAGGTCTCATCAAAGCAGGACAGATGGGCCTCTGCCGGCTGTGGTTGATGGCCATTGCTTTGCGGTTCTGATCACTTGTTGATGCTTCATAAGACGAATTGCCAAGTTGATGGCACAGAGTTGACAAGACGGAGCTTTCTTCGATTTAAAAGGCAATGGAATGGCCTTTTAAATCGAGGAACGTACCGTACATTTGTGACATGTCGCTTTTAAAGCTTTTTCAGGTCTTTGCCTTTATCGTTGTAACGCTGGTTGTAGCGCTAATTGCCTTTCGTCAATACGGGAGAATATACCGGAATATCTCTAAGGGAAAGGCTGTTGAGGCCGACGACAATATTGGTCTTCGTATCAAGAACACCGTTTTGCTTGCCTTTGGGCAAAAAAAGATGTTTCAGAATATGATTCCGGCTGTGTTGCATTTGTTCATTTATGTGGCCTTTTTGTTTACGCAGATTGAATTGATTGAGATCATAATTGATGGATTCACCGGGAAGCACCGAGTATTTGCCGATTCCTTAGGAATGCTATATCCGACCATCATTTCATTCATTGAATTACTTTCCTTTCTGGCTTTGATTGCTACAGTCGCTTTCTTATGGCGACGAAACAAATTAAAAATACCTCGTTTCCAAATGTCGGAGATGAATGGTTGGCCGAAGTTAGATGCGAATCTGATTCTAATTGCCGAGATCGTTTTGGTTACTTGTATTTTCACCATGAACGGAGCAGATGTGGTCATGCAAGGCCACGATCCCGCTCACTATCCCGATACTGGCTATTTGGCCATTAGCAGTTGGCTTGGGCCCTTGCTCTTTGGTTGGATGCCAGAAGGTGTGGTTGCTTTGTTGGAACGCGTAGGTTGGTGGGGTCACCTTCTCACGGTTTATGCTTTCATCATCTACCTGCCATTCTCTAAGCACTTGCACATCATGTTGGCCTTCCCGAATACGTATTTTGCCTCTTTGGAAAAGAAGGGAAAGATGACCCACATGCCGTCGATTACTAATGAGATTCAAATGATGATGAATCCAGATGCACCGATGGATGCTGGCGCCGATGAGGAAGAAGTTCCAGGCTTTGGTGCGAAGGATGTCGAAGAGCTCGATTGGGTGCAGTTGCTCTCTGCCTACAGTTGCACAGAATGTGGAAGGTGTACTTCGAGCTGTCCGGCCAATCAAACCGGCAAGAAGTTGTCACCCCGAAAGGTGATGATGGATGTTCGTGACAGAATGGAGGAAAAAGCGGACAATGAAGCCAAGCACGGAGTAGGTTTCGATGATGGCAAATCTTTGTTCGATTACATCACAAAAGAAGAAATCAATGCTTGTACGACTTGTAATGCTTGCGTTGAAGAATGTCCGATCAGCATTAACCCGCTGTCGATAATCTTAGAGTTACGTCGTCATAAAATCATGGAGGAAGCTGATTCATCGGAAGAGTGGAATCTCATGTTTACGAATACAGAGAACAATCAGGCGGTTTGGCAGTTTTCGCCCACCGAACGGGATAAGTGGCGGGCTGATCTTTAGGCGTAGCTTTTAGCTGTTAGAAGTTAGCTTTTAGCTTTTAGGTCAGCGCAAAGAAGCTTTTCAGCCTTAAGCCTTAAGTTGTAAGCAATGAGCTTTAGGAAGAATTTGGCCAGAAAAAGAAAAGAGGATGACTGGGTGACCATGGACTATTTTAAAATTAAGCAGATGGCCGAAGGCCAAATGCGCGCATTTCACTCACTAACCCACTCAGTAATTCAGTAATTTCAGTAATTCACTAACTCAAGCAATTCACCAATTCACCAATTC
>Ga0114956_1000911_pt1 | contig 22701 bp, 15 predicted proteins | sample MaitaG_FD_87304 | JGI IMG/M metagenome (GOLD analysis project Ga0114956, IMG submission 87304) | Marine algal microbial communities from Maine, USA - Maine_Asex2 metaG | ecosystem: Host-associated > Algae > Red algae > Unclassified | place: Maine, USA | collected 2015-01-05
AGAGGTCAAAAAGTTTCTACCTAAGGGCCTGTAGCTCAGTTGGTTAGAGCAGGGGACTCATAATCCCTTGGTCGGAGGTTCGAGTCCTCCCGGGCCCACCACTATTTTTGGATATTGCCATATTTAGGACCGGGACCATCTAAGGTCCGTTTCGGACGTGGGATGGTCACAATGGGACCATCTGGGGTCCGCATGACTTCCAAATCCTTGAAATTGCTGGGGATTCATTGCTGATTATTGTGACCATCTGAGGTCCGCTCTTTGGATTCAGTTTTGTGACCATCTGAGGTCCGCGAGTTGTGACCGTCTGGAGTCCGCAGCATGTTGTGGTACACACAACCCTCTTGAAAAGAAATTTCTGATCTTATATCCAAACGATTGCAGCTATTGCCTCGAACTATTTCCGGCAAGAGACTGATATTGCCACCGGCGCATATTCCGAGGAAATCATGGTTGTGTGCTGGCTGCAAGTTGCTAGCTCATAATTTTGTTCAAGCGTCGTTGTCTTCATGTTGCAGTTTTTGCATTCTCACCTTCAGTGACTAGTTCTGACTTACGAAGTTTCTTCGGATCTATTTCCAGAACAGAATCTCCGGTCTTCAGCTTAATTGCGGATGCTGTGCCTAACAACGCAGAGGCTAACTGATCTGCAGGATGATGCAAAGTATCTGAAACACTCTTGTTCTGATCGAAAAGTCCGTTACTCAGAGTCTTAACGAGTTCTGGCGGCATATCCGTACCCTCCTTTTTCCATTCTAGACCCGATTCAACGATCCAGCTTGCCCTTTCCATATCAAGCTCAAATTGCTTTACTTGGAATTCTGCCGACGCGTGCTGTTCAGCCCACTGGTTCTGCCAACGAATAAAATACAAAACTGATGCAAATGCGCCGAGCGAATATAGTAGCTGACGCATCAATGAAATGACGATAACAGCAACATCACCTGTTTTTAGAGCTGCCGCCACATCAACGTAAGACATAACTGTTAGCGCGCCAAAAAAAACGAATAAAACACACATTGCAACAGCGATGGACTTTCGCTTTCCTTGGGTATCGCCAGTAAGCTTAAACTCCGTCTGTCGCTTTTTAATGGCGTCTAGGATATCGCGGCGTATCTGGCGTCGAGCGAAGGTATTCGTACTGTCATCGAGACGAGAACGTTCTTTCTCCAGCTCTTCTTCTCGTTTGGTGAACTGAGCAAGCTTGTTCTCTAGCTCAGTGTCAACTTGTGCCTTCTTGGTTGCTACTTCCTCGTCAAGTTGTTCTGTTCTTTGCCGATGTTCCCGATCTAGCTCTTTTCGATATTTGTCAGTATCACGTACAAGTTTTTCATTCAGCTTTTCAAGGCGGCTGAGTACAGACATGTGCGATGCAATAACATCAGACTTTCCGGACGAAGAATCGCCATCTGGCGACATAACCGTTACATCATCTAGCAAGCTAGAGATAGCAGCAATTCTTTCTAGATTCGTAATATTTTCTTGTTGCTGGTTTGGTTGAGAAACTTGAAACTCATCCATAAACGCTGATTTTGGCTGCGATGTACCTCCTCTGATGAATGAGATGCCAACGCCTTTTATCGACAGGTTTGCTCGGCTGATTACGAAAGAATCTGTATCTTCCAGTGCCTGAATCTCAGCTGGAGGCTCCTCGGAGGGGTACTCGAACTGAATGTTCCCACCACCGAACAAGGTGACAGAACCTTTCGACCTCCCATTAGGGACCTGATCTGCTGCCCGTCGGAACGCTTGCAACACAGCAGCATCCGTCATGCGCGCAACAAATATACTTTCATTAGCCATGCCTTACTTTACCCTCAAAAGCATATAGGTGTAAGGAGGCAATAAACACAATTTCCACCTATCAGTGACCATCCACTTACCAAAGCGACAACGCCGTGATTGCAATAGCAATCGACGGGGGCTATTCACTGCCTTACTCAGTACCAAAATTAGGCTTCCAGAAAACGCTTAGCTACATCCGAGACCACGTGGCGATTCGTTTTGCCAAAATCGAAGTATCCGTACACCTCATCCAGAAGGGTAACAATCATCTCCTCAAAATTCACGGACACCAGCTCAATTGACCCTTCGATCTCCGAATCAATAGTGTCTACATTCGAAGTTCCGTCGTGCCCATGGATCCAGTTGAAATCGTGAGACTCCAGCGACCTGCCTAGCATTCCGTGGTAAGTCAGCCTCAAAGTAAACTTAGACTCAGACGCCGCAAATCTCGATCCTAACGCCTCTACAACTTTAAGAATTTCTGCGACGCGATAGGCGTGATAAACACGGTCAAAGCTTGGTCTAACTGGACCAGGATATCTGTTTTGACAATAGCCAGATTCATCTTCGAAGAACGGCCGCAATATGTGTCCAAATCCAGCTGTTGATAGCCGCCAGAAATCACTCATCGAGGCGAAGTACTCGCTAACGGGTTCTTGCTCGGCGTGGCCAAGCCAAGCTTCAATAATATTTCCCATAGAGATCGGTCGACGCCCATTTTCATGCACATAGATGAAAGGTCGCCACCCAGAAAACCTTGGCATTTCATCGCGTACAAAGCTGTTCAAACTTGCAATGCTGTCAACATGAAAATCGTCAATTTTAAAGGATGCGGACCAATAGCCCTTGAGAAATCGCCTTTGATCTTCCGCATGCAGCGGTTCAAGATAAGCCTGCCGTCTCGTTTGGCTCTCCTTTATCCATAGATTTAGCTCTTCAGAATCGTTAGGGTCGGAAGCTAGATCAGGGTTAAGTACATTGCGCATCGCTGAAATAATCTCTGACTGCCTAGCTTTGACAAATCTGTCTATCAGCTTCTCCCAGTCGTCTTGGCTGCGTGGTGGTTCGCTCTTCGCACCAGTTCGTCGGATGTACACAGTTGCGCTCTTCAGTACATCTTCATCGGCGGCTCCTCGCTTCGCCCACAAGGGAGTTCGATGACTTCCAGGAACCACTAGAACTGGGTGGTGAATGCTTGAACCAGGAAGACAAACTGTCTCTACCTTTACTTGGCATGAGGGTTCGATAAACCTTTCTACGACCCCTGAAACTGAGTCCTGTGAGAATGCGCTTTCTTCTCCATCAACAGGTGCAAGTTCAGGATGTCCATCGTCATCGGAGAAACCAATGAATACGTAGCCACCTCCGTGATTTGCTAGCGCAATAATTTCACGCGCCAACTTCGCTTGGTCGAGTCGGTCCGTCAAGCCGTTGAGCCAATTCTTTACCTCGATATTGAGCGTTTCGTGGAGATCTAAAGCAATTTGCTGGATCTTCTTTGATGCCACACGATGCCTCCGTCGGAATAGACAGGGTTAAGATACGCGCTCACGATGACAGGTTCAAGCAGGCTTTGGCTGCCAAGCAAATAACAACGCATAAATCCGCGCTGGATACGCCGAATGTTGTGGCGCAACCGTGTTCCGACAGCTAGCCCCGGTGAGAACGTATATAGTAGTTTGGTACGAGCGGCGCGATACAACTCCAGACTCGACTCGATTTGGACAACACCGCTGGCCAAATCCACCCAATCACTCAGTCTGGTTTTTCCTCCAACTCTGGGCAGATCACAGTAACCGCTTTAACCCAAGGCTGAGAGCGAGGGCGTACAATCAACCTCCCCCAGATTATGCAGCGACAATCAAGATGAGACAACAGCGACAATCGACCTGAGACACTGTAGTTCCCCGTCTCATCTAGATACAGGTTAATCTATACAGAGCTATAGAGTCGATGTTGAAAACTCCTCGGCAATGACCTCCCTAAGCAAATTCTTAGGTAGCTGAGTTTTTTCGCGAAGAGTTCTCAACGCATGCTTCCTTGATTTCCCTGGCAGATCAGATCGCATGTACTGCCAAACTTCCGTTGCGGCAGTCGCATACTTCTGCTCACGATCCTCAACTAGCCAAAGCTGATAATTCTGTTTGATCTCCTTGCTAATACTCGGATGAAGGTACTCCAACCCACCTGTTGATATGTCCACTACTCTCGCCACGTATGCCAGCGGAGGTGGGCATTTCGGATCAATGGATTTCCTCACTTCCGTCAACCTCGCCAACACCTCGCCTCTGTCCACCAATTCTCGCCGTTTGGGAGGTCTCATGTTTTCAGGAAGATCGGTCAACCAGCGAGGATCAAGCTGTGGCGTCCAGCACTCTGCCTCTCCGGCAAGCAGTCCAGGAAAACTAATGCCCAGTCTATACGCTACTCTCCTGAGCTTTTTGACGGTTACCGGTTTATTCATAGTAACGATCATCAGGGATTCATCTTTAGGAATGAGCTCCCAAAATTCTTTCTCGGCTTTCATTTCCCATACTTTGTCGAATATTTTCTCCAGTAGTGCCACTGAAGCTATGGGATTGTATTCGAGAGCCGCATCGCCAGACACTTCACATACCAATGCAATCAAATCGCGAAAACAAACGTCGCGCGATAATTGCTCGATACCCAGTGCCTTTTGCTGATTACTCAATGGCTTCTTACAGCGCCTACAAGTACTCAAATCAAAGTGACGACCTTGCATGTGTTGTTTGCACTGACAATTCGGACAATGCTTCTCCAGCATCACGTTGTGGCGGTGACAGTACTCGACCTCCTTAAAGGACCATATCAAACGAAAATACGCAGGTCGCCCGTTGTCCCGGTCTTCTTTGAAACAACAGGGGCACCAGCGTATGGCATTGCTGAACAAATCTACGGACCGATAGTTTAATTGGCGCAACGCAAGGAATGTCGTTCCTCTCAAGTCATCTCGACCGGTATAGTGGCTTACCAACGCGACGACATCATGCGTTGTTTCTGTGGGTCTGACCATCGATACGGTTGACCAAGGCAATGACGATGTCGAAGCACTTGGATTGCACGAGACTGCTGATTTTCCGTCATCTGCTTTTAACGTCTCAAACAGCCGCGACAATGAAATTCCATGTGCTGCTGCCAGCCTTAACATATAGGATGGGAAACTTTCTGCGTACTCCGTACCTAGCCCGATGGGGCTCATATCAAACAATTTCATGCTCGCCCTCCGACTGGCCGTCTTTTGACTTTGGCTTGAAACGGTTTTTTGTTGCCCTTGCGCTTTTTCACTGGGCCGTTGTGGTGAATCTGGCTGTCTAGTGAAAAGTGCTCATCAGCTGCTGATCGCATATAGTTTTCACCATCAACGATCTCGCGAAGCATTTCGTTTAAAAATCGGCTTTCCTTACGTTTTGACATCATATGCTTGAGTGTCAGCTCATCGTCACCGTTTGCCAGCATCTCCGCCATCCCGTTTCGAATCCACGCAGAGAGCAAACCGATGACACCCAGCGAGCCTTCGAATAATTCTCGATTCCAGTCTCCAAATCCGTTAACACCCTTCGCAAATCTGACATCCTTCGAATACCAGTTAAGCACTTTCTGAAAGCGAATTAAATCTTCTTCGTCGGTACTGGAATACCTCTGCATTTCAATAGTACAAATTCGTCCAAGCAGATGCGGTGAAAGCTGAAGAACATTCACGATGGGATACGCACCGATGAAAATGAGCACGATGTCTAGTTTCTCAGCAAGAGTTTTAAAAAACTCCATCATCTGCAACGCGCTTTGAACACCGCCAGTCATGTACTGTAAATGCTGTGTTTCATCGATGACAAGGTATTTTGTACGCAGAACTTGCAGCGCATTTTCCAAAACGGCCTCTAAAGAAGCAGTTGTTTCGCGATCGTTTCGTCTAATGGCTTCCACGTTTCCTGCGATATCATCTCCATCGACAGTATAGAAAGGATGTTTGATAGTTGTCAGCGCATCAAGAAAGAACGCTTTGGTTGAAAAGGTCCCGCGATCACCTCGATTCCGGCAGGTCAATCGGACAACCGGGCGCCTGACAAGGAAGTCATCTGACGCTTCAGGATTCATCATTTGTTCAAGCGCTATCGCAATGCTGGTCTTTCCTATTCTTGACGGCCCGGTCAGAGCAATGCATTCTCCGCCTTTTCGAACGAGGGTTTCTGCAAACAAACGTTGCCTGGTGATCTTGTACGTGTGATGGTGGATTTGATGACTATTGATGCGATCAGATACAAGCTCCACCCAATTCATTGTTTCCATGCTCATAGCTCGTCCGACTCCAGGCCGCGCAACGTTTTTAGTTTGAGTCGTTCGAATAGGTCAGTTGACAACTGACCAGCATCATCCCCCTCTGTTGAGCTGTGCAGCGCTTTTTCGACTTTATCCTCAATTTTTCTTTGTTCGTATCCTTCATCAAACTCTGCAAGTGCAGCCGCTTTTTGGTCATTACCGTCTTGTTTCGCCTGATCCCTCAGCGGACGGCCCTCTGCAACACGAACAGCTTCTGCCAATCTTGCATCTATAGATTTTGATGAAAATTTACTATGGCCTGAATTCAGAGCTGTTACCCATCTGCCGTTGACGCGACAATAGATTCGGTACGGATCTTCCGGATCAATTCTAAGTTCCGTACGAGAGCGTTTTGGTCGATGTAGCCTTAGATCCGGGTGGTAATAGTGGAGGCAGTTGTAAGAGACCTCCCCGTTGTCTGCAATTTCATAGTCTTCCGTGGGAGTGTCATAAGCCGTTATCAACAAGAATTCTTCGTCGATATCCACCGCTACACCAGAAAATTCGAACAACTGCAAACCCTGTTTGAACTTCTGAGCAGGCGGGACAGCTTCAGTTCCAAGCACGGTTTGATTGTAAAGCTGCCTGTACGTCTCAATTTCGGCGTACAAGTCTTGAAGGCTGAGTTCGGCCTGATCTTGTGGTCGGTATCCTTTGGAATATTTCCGTGTTTCTAGGTAGTCGACGGTATTCCCTGCACGGCGCGATATCCACTGATCTTTCAGCTGCTTATTCAGTCTCTCAACAAGTGCATTGAACCTACTGTGTCCCGCTGGACTCCAGTCTACGGTTATGCCGTAATGAGCCAGCAGCTGGCGATAGTAGACAGAGCGAAGATCGGAACCTCTATCGGAGTGAACGTGCTCAGGCAACCTGCCGTACTCACGCGCACAACTTCTATACAGCATTGAGAGCAATCGCTTGCTTGGGTCTCTGAAAGACAAAGAGAACGATAGCCAGTATCCGGTTGCCTCATCAATAAGCGCTGACATCCAAGGTTTCTTGCTGTACTTGTTACCACCAGATTCAACAACGATGGCTTGAATTTTCAATTTTGTATGATCGATTGACACACGCTCAAAAGGCCGTGTTGCAATAAGTGCCCTATCGAGAACAGATGTCGGATCAGATGCGGCGTTGCCAGCACGCTTGCCACCACGAGAGCTCGCAACACTCTCCGCATCAATTTCTGCTACAAAGCGACGATACGTTTTAATCACCACCGGAGGGAATTCAGGATGTTTAGCCTTTGCGCCGAGACGATAGTTGGTCCAGGCCGCGTGCAAACTGGGTCGCTTAGACGTCATATAAACCGATCGTATGTGGCTACTTATGAAATCACGAACCACTGGTGGCAGCTTTTCACGAGCATTGCCCTTCCGCGGCATAACCAGAGCCTGCAATGGCGAAAGACCGAATTCGGCACCTTCTGCAATTCGTTTCTTCAGACGCCTGCCATGGCGTGACTGTTCACCTGAATTAGCTCGCTCAAGACGTGCCAAAGCATTGAGTAGTTCCTTTCTACCAGGGACAGATTGAGTACTCACTTGCTCAACGATTGGTGGCACTGCCCAATCAAAGTTCTCTTGAATGTTCAGAAAATCGGAATTCAACGCTACGAAGCATGAATCAGGGTCAGTCAGAAGCTGCGTCTTCAGATTGACGAACAACCGCTGATGCGCAACGAGCTGATACACATCCCCATAAGAAGACTCTGGAACTCGCTTTTTCAAATCGGTGATTGAGATCCATGCAACATCTTCCAACACATTTACTAGAGCATCAGCAGTTCGCGGTATTACCCTGGCAGACGCACTGCAGGCGCGAAGCAACGTCTTGAAATTGTTCGTTTCAACTGACGCACCACCCTCCAGGCAATAAACCGTATGCGACAACCCTTTTTCATGGAAAGCTTCTTCTGCTGGGATGTAGTGCCAGTTATCCTGGCACTGCCATTGATCAGGATATTTTTTCGATAGCTTGATGACTTCCTTTGCAGTTTTTACCTCAACCACAACAACTTCGTTTTTTCGGAAAAGCAGGTAGTCAGGTGTGTAGGTAGTATTTCGCATCACACCGTTCTTGTCCGCTTTGCGGATATTCACCATCGGCGGCTGATCACGAAATCCTAATACGTCAGAATCAAGCTCCCAGCGGAACAACCACGCCAGTTCAGCAGTATGACTTTCGTACTGAATGGTTATTCCCTGAGATGGTGATGAAAACGCACCGGAGACACTGTTGCGTGCATTCTGGCCAACCTCTCGCGAGGGCTCAGACAGCAAAGTAGTTTTTACATACTCTTCAGCGGTATTGGAAAGCCCATAGTTGGGCAGATGATTAAGAAGATCCTGAGTAGAGACGATTGATGTGTGCACAAGCCACCCTTGCGCGGCGAAGCCGCGAACAATAGAAAATTGGGGACTGGCCTCAGCAAGACGTCGCGGCACGTGTAGGAAAGATCAGTATTGATCACAGTTGGCCCTTACACGAACCATCCAGTTTACTTATGACTGAAACCAGCAATATATTGCAAGCAAAGGCTTGACTGGTAGCTTGACTGCGACGATACTTCAGTTGCGACACATGGCATCGTCCATGGAAAGCCCAAATCAGGCCCTGCTTGTTTTGGGCTTTTTTTATGTCTGCATGATCAGTTCTCCATTCCTGCCGAGCCTGAAGGCTGAATATGTCGCCTCGCTCGAATTGCTGATACCTCTCCCCGCTTCATACCTAGCCTCACAGCGATGTCGTGGCTTTTGCCGCGCTTGGGTAGATCGGTGCTGCGCAGTACGCGATAGACCAACGACGGAGAATACCCGTGTGCCACTGCCCATTCGCTGATGGAATCTCCGGTGCGATCGAACTCTGCACGCACTTCTTGAGAGGTTTTCAACGTCATATTTGAGAATCAACGCACGATTAGAAGTAAACTATTAGCAATGTGCTGCAATCTATTTACAAATATAACAGCTTAGTGGCTATAAATTCAACAATTCGCAAACTCTCTACTTTGGGTGACCGCTTGAAAGCTGAACGGGAACGTTTAGGGTGGACCAGAGAAAAAATGGCGAGCTACGGTGGCGTCTCTAATGCTTCTCAAAGGCTTTATGACGGCAACGATAGGGTGCCGTCCGTGATTTACTTGCTACAGCTCGTGAAGGCGGGCGCTGACTTCAACTACTTATTGCACGCTGAACGCGCAGGAAGTGTTGCAGGAGATTTACTCCAGATTTCAGAAGAATCTGCGGATAAAGCTTTTCGCCTGACATGGCACATGTGGCAGTCAGAGGAAGGTCGTGTTACCAGTGTTGATGACGCAACGGAGTTGTTTGTATCTCTACTGAGGCAAATTCATTTGGCGAATGAGCCAGGTGTCGATTTGAAAATGTTGGCAACTGCAACAAGCAACGAGGACACCCAAGAATGATTTTAGAGAGACTTAGATTCATAAAGATCGAACAATTGATATCAAGTCTCATTGATGCGTACGAAGCTGCGTTTGATTTCAGGCTCCCTACCATGGAGAAACTAATTACTGGCGCAATATGGAAGCGCAATTGGCACCACGCTATGTGTGTCTTCGTGAATCTGTCTTCTACAAAGTTTGCTGATCGGCTTGAGCCTTACTTATTCTCATCATCAAGACGAGACACCACTGGCACGAATCTAACCGGTTCTGCTTGGTTGACTTATCGAAAGCTGTCAGTGATGGGGGATTTCAGCGAAAGAGAACTCCGCGTTGCTGCCATGCGCGGATTTTTGGACAACCAAGGTAAAGTGGATATCTTGATGTCACTGGTGCGATGCCTTGCTCTTTTAGCAGCAGGATTCATTACGGCTATCGCGCTCGTTTTCTTGGCTTTTGTCATCGCACTGTGGAGTGGATTTATCTGGAACACTCACATCTTGGTTGTAGCCTTCCAGCTTGTTTTCTTTCCAGCATTGTCTGTTTTTATGGCATTGAATTGCTTAGCCATTAGTTACGGGATATTCGTCAACGGTGTGCTGCCTCTTTCGATCGCTTACAAATTTAAACGCCAAGAGATGAACTTCCTACGCATTGGCGTGTTGTATAAAATACACGAGTAACTTCATATGAAGCATTGTTCACGGACGTTGCTTAAACAACGAAAACTTACTGATTACAGCTTGAATTGAGCGTACAAACTTACGAATCGAACGGAGTGATTTGTCTTGACTAACAAGCCAAGGCACGAGTCCCCCAATTTTCATTTCTTGGCAACGGTAGACCCATTGCTAGTAGAGCTCGGTGCACGGGCAGAACACTACGCGCTGGATGACCCGAACACGTCCATACTCAAAATTCGTCAACTCGGCGAACTGCTGGCACAGAGCGCTGCGGCTAAATTCGGCATACAGACAGACTCCAGGAATCAGGAACAGCGCGGCTTGATTGATGATCTGTATCGGCGGCAGTTTTTGCCGCCTGATATCAAAGATCTGTTTCACTCAGTACGTATGGAAGGTAATCAGGCAGTACACCAACTTCACGGCGACCAAGGTCGTGCCATCACGTTACTCAGATTCGTTCGCAAGATTGCCGTGTGGTACTACCGCACCCGTCACAACGGCATAGTCTTTCAGCTTTTCTTTCATTCGATTAGCTCGGCCTGCACGTTAAAAGTTTATCTTGCATTCGGCTACGCGTCTTTTGTATACGGTGTTTTTCCCTTCTCGACGGCTCACCAATCCAAGAGTAAAGAAAAAGATGTTCTTCGTAATCGCATTTTGTATCAAATACATCAATGAATTGCTGCTCGTCAGCAAAAACTAAACAACAATCAATGCTGTAGATGTCTTTGCAGGAGTGTTTGCATCATGAACAAAAAAGAAAAAAAAGAACTCAGTGAAAGTGACATCCGAGCCAAGTTCGTAACGCCTGCTATCAAACAGGCAGGCTGGGACGAGATGACCCAAATACGCAGGGAAGTGACCCTCACCCCAGGTCCGGTGATTGTCCGAGGCAATATGTCGTCGCGTAATAAAAAGAAAAAGAAGTTCGCCGACTACGTGCTACAAATGAAAAAAGGCGTGCCTGTTGCCATTGTCGAAGCCAAAGACAATTCAAAGCCGGTAAGCCATGGACTGCAACAAGCGCTTGGCTACGCCGACCTTATGAGACTCCCCAGTGCGTTCAGCTCCAACGGTGATGCGTTCGCTTCACACAATAAAGTGGCCACTGCCAACCAAGATACTGAAACCGAATTGGCCCTTGATGACTTCCCGCCACCGGAGGAATTATGGCATCGCTACCTGACGTTCAGCGGCGAAGAAGACATACTCTATTTCGCTAAGGAAAATGCCCGCTTGGTTGCAGAACCCTCAGGCACCTACAGTTCAAGCCAGGCAGAATCACTTTTCTTACAGTCTTATTATGACGACGGTAGCGGCAAAGAGCCGCGGTACTATCAAGTACGTGCCATCAACCGCGTTATCGAACGCGTAGCTCTCGGCCAGAAGCGCCTGCTATTGGTAATGGCCACTGGCACGGGTAAGACTTATACCACTTTTCAGATTATCTGGCGCTTGTGGAAAGCAAAACGCGTCAAACGCATTCTGTTTCTAGTGGATCGAAACATACTAGCCGACCAGACTTTGACAAACGACTTCGCCCCGTTTGGCGAGGTTATGACCAAGATAACGAAGCGAACCATAGACCCGTCGTACGAGATTTACCTGGGTTTATATCAAGCGCTCACCGGCTCCGACGAAGAGGACAAGATATTCAAGACCGTTTCACGCGATTTTTTCGATCTTATCGTAATCGACGAATGTCATCGTGGCAGTGCCAAAGCTGATTCAGCATGGCGTGAAATTCTTGAATATTTCAACAATGCCATTCAGCTGGGCTTGACCGCCACACCTAAAGAGACCGAATATGCCTCAAACATCACCTACTTCAATGAGCCTGTCTATACCTACACACTGAAGCAAGGTATACAGGACGGTTTCCTTGCTCCCTACAAGGTGGTCCGCATTAATCTGGACAAAGACCTTGAAGGCTGGATTCCACTGGCTGGCATGACGGACGACCTCGGCAACGAGCTTGAACAACGCGAATACAATCAGGCTGATATGGATCGCAAGCTGGTGCTTAACCACCTCACCAAAATAGTGGCAGAACGAGTGATGAGGCTGCTCAATGCAACAGATCCATTTTCTAAAACCATCATTTTCTGTGAAGATATTGACCATGCTGAACGAATGCGTAAAGCCATTGTCAACGCTGCCGGTCAACTAGCGCGAGACAATAGCAGGTATGTAATGCGAATCACCGGCGATAGCACTGAAGGAAAAGCCGAACTGGACAACTTTATCGATCCTGAAAGCAAATACCCAGTCATAGCCACCACCTCGGAGCTAATGAGTACAGGCGTCGACGCAAAAACCTGCAAATTAATCGTGCTGGATAAAACGATTAGTTCCATGACAACCTTCAAACAGATCATTGGGCGAGGCACACGTATTGATGAAGAGCACAACAAAATGTACTTCACCATTATGGACTTCAAAAAGGCCACTGTGCTGTTTCAGGATCCGGACTTTGATGGCGAAGCGGTCGTTATCTATGAGCCTACTGATGACGACGATCCTGTGCCGCCTGACCCCGATTACCCTGACGACGTTGACCCAGATGCAAACGATGAAGACGATGAGGCGGTACGAAAGCACTACGTTAGCGGCGTGCAAGTGCGCATACTCTCAGAAAAGGTCAGCTACATCGGAGAGGACGGACAGGAAGTTACCGAGTCATACCGTGAATATAGCCGTAAGGGTATATGCAGCGAATATGCATCGCTGGATGATTTTCTCAAGCACTGGAACGGTAGTAAAAAGAAGACCGCAATTGTTGACGAATTGGCCGAATACGGTATTGAACTGCCTAAACTTGCTGAAGAAGTAGGCCTGGACTACGGGGACTTCGACCTCGTCTGTCACATCGCGTTTGATCAGCCACCACTGACTCGTGCCGAACGTGCCAACAATGTCAAAAAGCGCAATTACTTCGCTAAATACAACGAACAGGCGCGTGCTGTGCTCGAAGGCCTACTCGACAAGTATGCCGACGAAGGCATTACCACTATTGAAAGTACCTCAGTACTAAAACTAAAACCTTTCGACGATGTAGGGACGCCGGTAGAGATAGTAAAAGAGGTATTCGGCGGCAAGGCAAACTACGAAGACGCCCTGCAAGACCTTGAATATGCATTGTTCAACCAAGCCTGAACTTTTATTCATTAAAACACTGAAGAAGAACACACCCATCAATGAGTAACATCAGCGGTACCATCAAATCCATTCAAGATATCATGCGGCAGGACACAGGCGTTGATGGAGACGCCCAGCGCATAAGCCAACTAGTCTGGATGTTCTTTCTGAAAATATTTGACGACCGTGAGGAAGAGATAGAACTCCTCGAAGATGGCTACAAAAGCCCCCTGCCCGACGACTTGCGCTGGCGTAATTGGGCCGCAAATAGCGAGGGAATTACGGGCGATGAACTAAACGTGTTCATCAACAACCACCTTTTCCCCACATTGAAAACCGGTCTCGCGGTGGAAGGAAAGAAGGGTCAACGTGCGCTCGTGGTGCGGAATGTTTTCGAAGACGCTTACAATTACATGAAATCCGGCACTCTGATCAGGCAGGTGATTAACAAGATCTGCGAGATCGACTTCAACAATACCGAAGATCGCCACACTTTCGGCAGCATCTATGAGCAACTACTCAAGGACCTGCAAAGCGCCGGCAATGCCGGTGAGTTCTATACCCCGCGAGCCGTCACTCAGTTCATCGTTGACCGCGTCGACCCGAAATTGGCTGAATCCGTTCTCGACCCAGCCTGTGGCACTGGTGGCTTTCTTGCCTGCACCATCGAACACAAGCGAGATCGTTATGTGAAAGCTGCCAAACACGAACAAAAGCTGGTGCAAAGTATTCATGGTGTAGAGAAGAAATCTCTGCCACATATGCTATGCACCACCAACATGATACTGCGAGGCATAGATACACCGACGCAAATAGAACATGCCAACATGCTTAGCCGCCGAGCATACAAAGACTATGGCGAGAAAGACAGGGTAGATGTTATTGTGACCAACCCGCCTTTCGGTGGTACCGAAGAAGATGGTGTAGAAAACCAATTCCCCGCTACCTACCGTACCCGAGAGACAGCCGACCTGTTCATGGCACTGGTAATCAAACTACTTAAAGTCAATGGCCGCGCTGCCGTGGTGTTACCCGACGGCTTCCTGTTTGGCGAAGGCACCAAGACCCGATTAAAAACAGCTCTATTGGAACAATGCAACCTGCACACAATTGTTCGCCTGCCCAATGGTGTATTTGCCCCATACACCAGCATCAAAACCAACATCCTGTTTTTCACGAAGAAGCCAGAAGCCGACTGGCCTGCAACCAAAGAAATCTGGTACTACGAACATCCCTATCCCGAAGGTGTTAAAAGCTACAACAAAACCAAGCCTATGCGGGTCGAAGAATTCGCCACTGAATGTGCCTGGTGGGGTGATGAAGCAAAAGGCTTTAAAAGCCGTGAAGAAACAAAACAGGCATGGAATGTCAGCGTTGTGGATATCGAGAAGAATAACTACAACCTTGATATCAAAAACCCTCATGTCGGGGAGCAAGTGAATCACGACCCTGCAGAATTGCTGCAAAGCTATGCTGTCCAACAGGTTGAAATTCAAGGGCTACGTGATCAGTTGAAAGACATCTTAGGTGCTGCCTTGTCTTCAAGTCATAAAAAGGGAGCTAGCTAGAGATGGCTGAAGTTAAAGAGCTCATTACTGATAATATCGATATCTGGACATCGGCGGTAAAGCGAAAGTCAAGTTCAGGGCGAGGCAGTGGCAAGAAGGTTGAGCTTTATGGGGTGAAGAAGCTGCGCGAGCTGATTTTGGACTTTGCGGTTAGGGGGTTGCTGGTGCCGCAGAATGCCAATGATGAACCTGCTAGTGTTTTGCTGGAGAGGATTGCTGTCGAGAAAAACAAACAGCAAAGCTCGAACAGAAAAAAATCAAGAAAACTCCCAAATCTAGATCCTGACGAGAGGCTTATTCGTCAGCCAGCTGGTTGGGGTGAAACAAGGTTAGGCGAAATCATTAGAGTAATTAACGGACGCGCATACAAGAAACACGAAATGCTCCAAGAAGGAACCCCCTTGTTGAGAGTGGGAAATTTGTTCACATCCAAAGAATGGTACTACTCTGACTTAGAACTGGAAGTGGACAAGTATATCGACAACGGCGATTTGATTTACGCTTGGTCAGCGTCCTTTGGGCCGTTTCTATGGGAAGGAGGTATAGCAATCTATCACTATCATATTTGGAAGATGGAATTTTACAGCCCAGGTGACTGCGACAAATATTACTTCAAACTTTACTTGCAAGCCGTATCTGCAGCTATAAAGGCCTCAGGTAGTGGCATAGCCATGATCCATATGACCAAGGACAAGATGGAAAAACTGGTTCTACCTATCCCACCATTACAAGAACAACACCGCATAGTAGCTAAAGTCGACGAGCTCATGGCTCTCTGCGACCAGCTAGAGCAACAAACCGAAGCCTGCCTCACAGCACATCAAACGCTGGTCAAAACCCTACTCGACGCCCTCACCCAAGCTGCCACACAACAATCAAAAAACGAAAACACGACAGCCAGCGCATCTACCCCCTTCGAACAAGCATGGCAACGCTTGGCCGAACACTTCGACACTGTATTTACTACCGAAGACAGCATCGATCAACTCAAACAAACCATCCTGCAACTCGCCGTCATGGGGAAGCTTGTACCACAAGATCCGAATGATGAACCTGCTAGTGAGTTGTTGAAGAGGATTGCTGTGGAAAAAGCTGAGTTGGTTGAGGCTAAGAAAATCAAGAAGCAGAAGGCGTTGCCGGAGATCACTGATGATGAGAAGCCGTTTGACTTGCCGGCTGGTTGGAGGTGGGCTAGAGTTGGAGACGTTCTTTCATTGAACATGGTCACGCTTTCAAAAGCTCTAATTTTGTTGAACACGAGACATCTTATGTACTAACAACTCCAGGCAATTTTTTTGAATCAGGGGGATTTCGAGATCGTGGCACTAAAACGAAATACTACGATGGAGATGTGGATCCGGAATTCGTATTACATCCTGATGACCTTATTTTTCCAATGACAGAACAAGCGCCTGGTCTTCTAGGAAGCGCTGCGTTTATACCTAGTGATGGGAAAACATACATACACAACCAAAGATTAGGAAAGTTATCTCTCCACTCCAAGACTACAACAAGCGCAAAATTTGTCTATTGGTTTTTCAATTCGAAATACCTTAGAAACGAGCTTGCAAAAAGCTGCTCTGGAACAACCGTCAGACACACGTCTCCAGATAAAGTACTAAGGGTTTTGATACCTGTACTTTCTATAAACGAACAACACCGAATAGTGGCCAAAGTAAATGAGCTAACTACCATCTGCGATCATCTAAAGGACCGGATCAACCAAGTACAAACTATCCAACTACTACTAGCCGACACCATAACCAAAAAATTTATCAACCGATGACAGCTACTGTATTCAGTCAGAAAAGAACGAGCGCAAACAATGTCAGATAACAAGACATGGGGTATCCACATGGGCGCACATGTCGGGATGAACCCTATCGACAACAACTACGTCGCCATAGGTTGGAAGGACATGGGAGACCTTAGCTTACTCACAGATGATCGCGAACTGATCAAGCAAAAATTATCTGAGGTTCACCCAGCAGCGAAACTTGGCACGATAAGGGTATGGGCAGGCAACCTTCACCGCTTTCTTTTCCAAGTAAAGGTTGGCGACTACATAGTGTATCCATCAAAATCTGACAGAATGATCAACATAGGAAGAGCTACTGGCAAGCGTTCCTACGATGAAAATGACGAACACGATTACCCGAATCGCCTGCATGTAGACTGGCTCGGCCAGTTTCCAAGAGACCGATTCAGTCAGGCCGCGCTGTACGAATGTGGATCTGCACTGACCATTTTCCAGATCAAGAATTACACCAACGAAATTTTATCGGCAATCGATGTTGCCGAGACACAGGTTGCCGAACAGGATGAAGATAGCGAGGACGATGAAACGGTAGCGACAGAAGCATCAAACAAGGCACTGGAAGTAACAACGGACTTCATTATCAAGCGGTTGAAATCTGGCATGGATGCCTACCAGTTTGAGCACTTTGTCGCCCATCTGCTTGAATGCATGAAATATTTTACACGCGTCACTCAAGGTTCCGGTGACGGCGGTGTTGATATCATCGCCCATAGGGATGAACTCGGGTTCGAACCTCCAATCGTCAAAGTGCAGTGTAAGCAAGTGACCGACAAGATCGGCGACCCGGTCATCAACCAGCTACTCGGCACATTGGGAGAAGGTGAATTTGGCCTGGCCGTTTGCCTCGGTAGCTACACTACTCAGGCCAAGGCAACCGAACGCAACAAACCTAAACTCCGACTCATTGACGGCGAACAACTAGTACATTTGATATTGGAGAACTACGTACAGCTCGCACCGAAATACCGTGCCTTGATTCCTCTGAAACAAATTTACGTAACCGACTTATAAGTCCGACCTACAGCTTATACTTGTGAAGTATATTCACATATTATTCGTATTTTCTGCTATTCGTCATATCAATTCGCGGATATCGGATGTTCACAATGAAACCTCCTAGTATCCACTTTATAGCCACACCATCGCCCTGCGTGAACCTTACCCCGAACAGGCCTTGTCCGGGTTACCATGAACTCAGGGTTATGCCATCAGAAGTTAGTTCAGAGCAAAAAACAATCACAACAAACCGACCTACTGGTGGCACTGATCCCGCGGCTTGAAAAACGCAGCGGACAATGTGTCAACGTTAAGCACAAACTGCACCTCGCTATTGAAAAGTACTGGTATCTCGTGCATCTTCATGATGTTTCAGTTACTGTTAGGGCAGTGTGACGAGGGTAGTTGCCGATGCCAGATTCTTTTGCGGAGCTTTTCAAAGCGAGCTCCTTCAAAAACCGGATGAAAGCTGGCTCCATTCTTACCGGGATGGTTGTCGAGATCACGGGCGATTACGTCATAGTCAATGCTGGACTCAAATCCGAAGGCGCAGTGCCTATCGAAGAGTTCAAAGATGAAAACGGCGAAACCAATGTTAAGATCGGCGACAGCGTCGAGGTTGCTCTGGACTCCATTGAAGACGGTTTCGGTGAAACCAAGTTATCGCGTGAAAAAGCACTTCGCGAACGTTCGTGGACAGTTCTGGAAAGAGCGCAGGAAAACGACGAAATTATCAAAGGCAACATCACTGGCAAGGTCAAAGGCGGCTTTACGGTGGAAGTGTGCGACATCCGAGCATTCCTGCCGGGTTCAATGGTCGATGTCCGACCGGTTCGTGATACCAGCTACCTGGAAGGCAAGGAACTGGAATTCAAGGTTATCAAGCTTGATCAGCGCCGTAATAACGTCGTCGTTTCGCGTCGCGCGGTTTTTGAGTCTGAATACTCTTCCGAACGTGAACAGCTGCTTAAGAACCTGCAGGAAGGCCAGGAAATCATGGGTATCGTCAAGAACCTCACCGACTACGGTGCGTTCCTTGATCTGGGTGGCATCGATGGTCTGCTGCACATCACCGATATGGCTTGGAAGCGCGTCAAGCATCCTTCAGAAGTCGTTGAAGTTGGACAGGAAATGCAAGTCAAGGTGCTCAAGTTCGATCGTGAGCGCAACCGCATTTCGCTTGGCTTGAAGCAGTTGGGTGAGGATCCATGGGTTGATCTGACACGTCGTTATCCGGAAGGCTCACGTCTGTTCGGCAAGGTCACCAACATTGCCGACTACGGTTGCTTTGTCGAGATCGAAGAAGGCGTTGAAGGTCTGGTCCACGTATCCGAAATGGATTGGATCAACCGCAACGTCAACCCGAACAAGGTCGTCGCCCTCGGTGATGAAGTGGAAGTCATGATTCTGGATATCGACCAGGAGCGTCGGCGAATTTCTCTAGGTATCAAGCAATGCAAGCCGAACCCATATGAAAACTTCTTCGAGTCGTTCAACAAGGGTGACAAGGTTGCTGGAACCATCAAGTCCATTACCGACTTCGGTATCTTCATCGGTCTGGATGGTGGCATCGATGGCCTGATCCACTTGTCTGATCTTTCCTGGAACGAGACCGGCGAAGAAGCCGTTCACAACTACAAGAAAGGCGACGAGATCGAAGCCGTGGTTCTGGCTGTTGATGCCGAGCGCGAGCGTATCTCGCTGGGATTGAAACAGATCAATTGGGATCCGTATGGGCAATTTGTTGCTGATACACCCAAAGGGAGCATCGTTAAAGGGATCGTCAAAGCCATAAATGCCCTTTACGCGATCATTGATTTCGGCGACAACGTTAGTGGAGTGTTGTACGCCACTGATTTTTCTAAGAACAATGTTGAAGATTTTTGTCAAGACCTAAGGGAGGGAGACGAAGTCGAGGCCAAGTTGATTGGTACAGATAAAAAGACACGAATGTTAAAACTCTCTATCACTAACGACATGACAGACAGTGACGCCTTACCAGAGACTGCCAATTTTTCCAGTCCTAGACTGGGAGATATTATGGATGCAACTGTCGATAAATTTCTATATACAGAAGCACTGGATACAAGAAATAACGGATTGATAGAAGTAAACAATCACTACGCTAACCATTCGACTATGCTAGCTAGCTTTGTCGGTGTAGAAGGCAGTCAAATAGTTGTAGAAACATCAACAGGTATCAGAGGAGTCACCGATGGAAATACTACAGTCGAATGGAGCGATGATCAGCAATCTGACTTTAGTTTAAACCACAAATTTCTTGTTCTTGTCCTCGCCATTGACATAAAGAGAAAATCGTTTATTGCGAAGGTTGTGAGAACATTCAATGGAAAATTTTCTACCAATCTTGAGATTAGCACTTACAAGCCAGTCGCTACCGACATTAGAAATGTTACGACAACAGAAATAGTCGACACTCTCTCTAGATACAATTTGTCAGCGAATCTGGTGACCACGATAAAAAGCGTTTCAGTGGAATCACGACATTCTCTAAACTTGGAAGAAATCGACAAACTTTTGGAACAACTTTCTCATAACACAATAGTGTTAGATTGGAGTCATGACACGCTATTCGATTTGGCGAAACGAAACCCAACATCGCTAATAGCCTGTTGTATCCATAAGTCTAGCGGTACGGTTAAGTCGTTCGGAGAAAAAATAGTATACAGTTCTGAGGGAATGATCATAACTCCAGGATATCTGGACTTTCTAGATCCTGATGGAGACGATGTTGGATATGACTCTGACTCAATGATATTTGGAGGTTTCCACGCTGACTTTTTGATATTTGGAATCGTTCAATGAAAGGCTTTCCCGCACCGCCACTTTCTAAACGTTCCAAATATATAGGAGATGAGCTTTGGCACTATAAAGAAAAGAGAAGAGTTCTAGGGAAGGATTTTGAAAATGATAAAAGTCTAATACTGATTCATGGGTTCACTGCAAGCGGTTCCTATATGGAAAAGCTATGTGACGATTTTATGAATTCGGATTACAACGTCTTCTTATATAATTACAATTCATTTAACGGAATTGAAAGAGCTGCGAAGACTCTTTCAGAAATGCTTCAGAAGTACGACGCTACAACGAGCGACGCGGTCAAAAATAACAAAGTCTCTTTGATATGCCACAGCATGGGTGGGTTAGTCGGTAGGGCTTTACATCAACTTACTCCTAGCAGCTCTCAATTGAATGCCATGGTTACACTTGGAACCCCTCATGCAGGTACATTAGATGGGAGCAAAATATTGGGGCATATGGTGAAGTGGGGAGAGAATCTTACTAAAGAATTTTCTGGCTTTCACCCGTCGTGCCAATCGGCCGCGGAGTTGACTTTGTCAGATGCACAAACAACCAAAGATTGCTTACTCGCGAGGTTGAACCGTACAGCTAGCCAATTCGACCAGTTACCAGTGCTTTCTATCTCAGGTGGAAAGCGTTGGCTAGAAGTTGGCAGCGTAATCGGTGTAAACGTAATAGCGAACTTTCGGCTTCAAAAAATATTAGGACAAGAAAATAATGATGGCCTAGTTGTAGAATCAAGTAGTAATTTTGGACAGGCCACAGGTGCTAACTCGAAAACAAACATGCACTATAATGATTATAGTGAGTATCCTGATATCAATCATACCTATCTTATTCACAATCAAACACTGTCACTTGAGATTCAAAGATGGTTGGCAGCTGTTCGTCTTCAAAGCGTGTAAAACGACCACAGGATTAAAGGATTTCATCAAAACTGCAATAAACACATCATTAGTGCCAATGTTGCATCAATATTTAGTGGACCTGAGATGGTCACAATTGCCGGACTTTAGATGGTCCCGGTCCTAATATTACGTCCGGGACCATCTAAAGTCCGTTTCGGACCTGAGATGATCATAATGGGACCATCCTAGGTCCGTTTTCAAAAAATGTAATTTCATTTCAGTGCGTTACGAAGTTCCAATTGTGACCATCTCAGGTCCACAGCGATTTTCATTCCATTGGGACCATCTCGAGTCCAGCAATTGTGACCATCTCAGGTCCGCATCGTTCTACTCGCACAGCATCGCAATTGTTTTCACATCAAAATCAAAGACCCTTTCAACTGAGTGACCCTTTCAACTGCGAGAAGGCCGTGCGTAAAATCTCCTCTATTACCACGTTGCTGACTCCTTCCTTTTGTAATCTCATCGCACTGCCAGTTTGAGCATCGACATATAGCGCTGCTGTTTGTGTAGATAAGTCGCTCGCAAATTGCCCGTTAGATTTTGCGCGATCAATCCACTGTCGATAATGTTCCAATGAGTCGTCACGCAGTTGATCTATTTTTTTTAGTGTTAAGGGACCAAACTCTTCCCGTCGCGCCCGCATAGCAAAAAGCAAGCATCCATTTGGCACACCCGCGGTTCGACGGTCCTGAACGGTATGATTGATCAGAGCTTCAAGCGCTTCATCAAAGGGCTGGTCGCTAGCGAGAATCTCGTATCGACGTTGGCTGACCAGGTCTGTATAAGCATCTAGCACAGCCTCTTTCAAACCATCATCACTTCCAAATTCACGATACAACCCAGGTTTTGATGCGCCCGCTTTTTCGCAGATTTCACTGATCGGCACATCGGTAGGACTATTCGACCAGTAGCACATCAGGGCGGTTTTAACTACATCTTCCCGGTCCAGTGTTTTTGGTCGCCCACGAGTTGGCGGCGTGCTGTTATTTTTATTTCGTACCATTTGGTATTTTAAGATTGACTTGAATGGTTTTCGTACCTATAGTTACGAAATTAATTATAGCGGCTATTCGGCTACTACGCATACCCAACCGACTCTGATATGAAAAAGCTAAATCTGTTCGACCAAATCAACGCTTCATCGCTGCTGAAGATATCCCCCGAATGGTCAAAAGTTAAAGCGGCCCGCAAATCAGCTGATACTTTTGAGACGCCAAATGTTGCCATA
>Ga0114956_1000912_pt1 | contig 22667 bp, 12 predicted proteins | sample MaitaG_FD_87304 | JGI IMG/M metagenome (GOLD analysis project Ga0114956, IMG submission 87304) | Marine algal microbial communities from Maine, USA - Maine_Asex2 metaG | ecosystem: Host-associated > Algae > Red algae > Unclassified | place: Maine, USA | collected 2015-01-05
AACAAAATCCTGCAACACTTTCAGCAACAACTGAATATCGTGAAAATGCAAACCTGTCGTCGGTTCATCCAGCAGGTACAGCGTTTTTCCTGTACTTCGCTTGACCAGTTCGCGGGCCAACTTCACACGCTGCGCCTCGCCGCCCGAAAGCGTGGGGGACGGTTGGCCAATCTGCAAATACTCCAGCCCCACCGCCTGCAGCGTCAGCAGTTTGCTATGGATTTTGGGGATGTTCTCAAAGAAGTGCAACGCCTCTTCGATTTCCATCTCCAAAACGTCAGCGATTGATTTTTCACGAAATTTAACTTGCAACGTTTCTCGATTGAATCGCTTCCCCATGCAAACCGGACACTTCACCCACACGTCGGCCAGAAAATCCATTTCCAATTTGTTGGATCCGTTACCTTCGCACGCTTCACACCGTCCGCCTTTGACGTTGAAGCTGAATCGACCCGGCGCGTAGCCGCGCGTTTTCGCTTCGGGTAACTGAGTATAAAGTTTGCGGATCTCGTCAAACAGTTTGATATAAGTGCCAGGATTTGATCGCGGAGTACGGCCGATCGGCGTTTGGTCGATCGCAATCATCTTGTCCAGCAACTCGATGCCGGTGATTTCGTCATGGTCGCCGGGATCGCCAATGCCGCCGTTGAGTTTTTCGCGGAGCGTTTCGACCAGGATCTCGTTTACGAAGGAACTTTTCCCACTGCCCGACACGCCCGTGACGCAGACGAAGTTGCCCAACGGAATTTCAATGTCGACATCGCGTAGGTTGTTGTGTCGCGCTCCCTTGATCAGGACCTTCTTGTCGACCTGTGGCACGCGCCGGTTTTCTGGAATCGCGATCTCCAGACCACCCGCCAGATATTGAGCCGTCAGGCTTTTCTTACTCTTGATAATTTCCGAAGGGTGCCCCTCGACGACGACTTCACCACCCCGCACACCCGGTCCGGGGCCGAAGTCAATTAAATAATCGCTGGCCCGCATTGTGTCTTCATCATGTTCAACAACGACAACCGTATTGCCAAGATCACGAAGATTTTTCAAGGTGTTGATCAGTCGATCGTTGTCACGCGGGTGCAGACCAATGGAAGGTTCATCCAAAATATATAGGACGCCAACGAGCCCCGCACCGATTTGCCCGGCCAGCCGAATCCGTTGGCTCTCACCACCCGAAAGCGTCGGCGCGGTGCGATTGAGCGTCAGATAATCCAGCCCCACATTCAACAAGAATCCCAGCCGATTGCGAATTTCCTTGATTGGCTCAATCGCGACGAAAGCTCGTGTCGATTCCAGTTCCATCTCCGAAAAGAAATCAAACGCTTCAGCGATCGATAGATTACAGACCTCCGGCAAGGACAGATCGGGGTGATCGGCGAACTGCGGACGCTTGGTTTTCAATCGGAAGTGTCGTGCTTGTTCATTAAGTCGGTAGCCGTTGCATTCCACGCAATCGACCTCGTTCATGTAAGCTTCAAGCTTACGGATCTTTGCTGCGCCTGTCGTCTTGTGATACTTCTCATCCAATTCGGCCGCCAACCCCGCGAACTTGCCGCCGTACTTCATCGGTGACGCGCCGCCGCGCCAGGTGAAGGTAATATTTAGTTCGCCGGTGCCGTACAGCCACGCGTCTTGGATCTCTTCGGGCAACTCTTCCCAAGCTGTTTCGAGCATCGTGCCGGCTTCGAGATTGTGTTCATTCTCGTAGCAATCGGCAACGCCTTGATAGATGTGTCTTCGCCAGCGTCCAAGGTCTTTCCACTTGCCCAACAAATCAAAACAGCCCTGTTGAAATGACTTTGTCGTATCCGAAATTAATAGATCACGGTCGAACGTAAACAGCTCGCCCAACCCGTCGCAGGAAAGACACATGCCCTGTGGACTGTTGAAGCTGAACATCTGAGGCGTCGGTGGAGCGAAACCAATGCCGCACGACGCGCACGCGTACTCCGAGGAGAAAACGCGGTCGGTAGTATTGGTGGTGGTGGCGGCTTGTTTTGATTTCCGTTTTCGGCCGGATTTTTTCTTCGCTTTCTCAGTATCCCCATCGAACTCAGGATCCGCTGGTGCCTTTGATGCTTCTGCCTCTGATGCTTCTGCCTCTGTGGGAGCCGTCGCCGATTGTTCGTTTTCAATCTCCAGCACCAAAGTGCCTTTGCCTAACTTCAGCGCTGTTTCAACTGCTTCGGTCAGCCGGCCTCGGATGCTTGGCCCCGCCGTCAGCCGTTCAACAACGACTTCCACATTGTGGCGTTTGGTCCGGTCGAGATTAATCTCACCGGTCAGCGACACCGTTTCGCCATCGACGCGGGCACGGGTGAATCCCTGTTTCAACATGTCGATGAAGAGATCTTTGTGTTCGCCTTTTTGGTTTCGAACAACGGGAGCCAACACTGCGTACTGCGTGTCGTCCTCCTGCATCATGATCGCGCCGATGATTTGGTCGCGCGATTGAGCGGAGATCGGTTGATCGCATTTTGGGCAATAACCTTGCCCGACGCGCGCATAAAGGATGCGGAGGAAGTCATAAATCTCGGTGATCGTTCCCACGGTCGAACGAGGATTGTTGCCGGACGATTTCTGGCTGATGGAGATCGACGGACTCAGTCCCGAAATCAAATCGACGTCGGGTTTGGGCATTTGGCCGAGGAACTGGCGAGCGAAACTGGAGAGGCTTTCAACGTACCTGCGTTGGCCTTCGGCAAAAACCGTATCGAAGGCGAACGAGCTTTTGCCACTTCCGGACACACCTGTCAAGCAGATCAGCTGGTTACGGGGTAAGACAAGGTCGACGTCTTGAAGATTATGTTCGCGGGCACCTTTGACAACAATATCAGAAGCAGGCATATCTGAGGGGGTTCCCATCCAATGGAGTTTCAGTTCAGCGGACCCAACATTCTATCGGAAACCGTCCCAATGCCCAACCGCTAAGAATGGGGTGAGCCATTAAGTTTTGTAGAACGTTTGGTGATGTCACTTTGACGGTTTTAAAAATACCTTAGTAATTTTCGGACGGATAAGAAAAGGATTTTTGATCCTCTAAGTCATTCAATTAGCCTTTGGAGGCTACCTTGGGGGCTGACAGGCACAGTTCATCGGTCTTGATTTTATGTTGTTGTTCTGGTCTTTTATTGGGTCGCTATGTGCCGGCGTCTTTGCCCGTTTTACGCTTGATTTCAGGAACCAATCTGTGACGCAAGAACCGTTAACATTCAAAACGCGCGTGAAGTTATTCTGGAATTGGTTCGTCGATCACGCAGAAGACTTCCAGCAACGAATCGAAGCCGGAGAAGGCCCCGGGCTGGAACCCGAAGTCAGTGCGGCGATCAATAAGTGGCTGCCAGGGTTTGCTTATGTGTTTGGCCCCAGAGATCAGGGCGGCCATACCTTCACCCTTTCGCCAAGCGGTAACATTGACTTGCGTTTTTTGGCTTCCTATTGGCGGGACCAAGCCCCAAAGTTAGACAACTGGACCTTTTATTCCTCTCGCCAACCAGGTCTCTGTGATGGGTTTGGCATTCGAATCAACGAACACGAATTCGGTGCGGACGATGTGTTGATCGAATTCGAAGTCAACGAAGAAGACGAGATGCTCGACATCGTCATCTGGCATCCCGACTATTTAGAAGACGACGATATCAACAGTCAAGTCGCGTTTATCTTCTTAGATGAAGTCATGGGCGAAATCGGCACCGAGATGTGGATCGGAAATATCGAACTCGGTGGAGAGAAGCCCGAAAACGGCATCCCGTTGAAGTCGCTGGCCACCGAAGTCGTCGCTGCGGCAGCCATGCACAATTGGGAAAAACAACCGCCTGATAAAACTTACGTTGGCTATTCTGTCCCCGAGCCCAAGGAGGGATATCCGCGTTCAGATACAATCGCCGGCGCGACGTGTCACTTCCCACTGGTGGGCGAATTTATGGAACAAGAGGGTTTGCTGGACAACGATCCGCTTGCCGAAACCGGGGCTCACTTTCTATACCTCTCGATTGACGCCGAAGATTTCCCCGAGGATGAAGAAGTCGAAGTTCGGGCGAAGATTGAGGATCATCTTAACGACATTTTGATAGAGCATGCCGCCGGACGGATTTTGGGCGGCGCAACCGGATATGCCAAAGCTTATATCGACCTGGTCATCTTTGACGGACAGAAGTCGCTGGATCTGATCGAACAGTCTATGCAGTTGCAAAATTACGCGGCAAGTTATCGCGTCGAAAGATTCTTCGCGAGCCAAACGGCGTGATGATTTAGTTTAGAGCAGATTTCAACCTTCTTCAGTCGCTAAGCTCTTGGCAAACTCGCCCCATGACTTCCAAATCAGCAACCGTATCTTTCACATCGATCAGATCCAGCCGCCGAAGATATTTGATCGCTTTGACGATCGACGCTTCTTCGATTTCCCACCCCGTGTTCCACTCAGTCGTCTCCCACCATTGAGCAACTTTCTCGGGCGCGATTCTATAACGGTCGGTGATCGTTGCTTGGGTCTGAGCTTCATCGGCCGCTAATCGGTCGCAGATCACATTGACCTGATTTAGTAACGCTTTGATCGCGTCCGTTTTCTCTGTCATCGCTTTTTCGCTGACGCAGATCACAAAAGCAGGCCAGGGCGTCAGGCGATCGGCAAGCCGCCGGAATTCGCCGTTCTCGACGTAAGGACTTGTTGTATACCGCTCCCAGAAAAAAACCTCGGCCTCGCCGCCAGCCAACGCCGCGCGTGCTCCGTCCAGATTCTTCACCACAGCGAAATCGAGATTGGTTTCCCAACCGCGCTCCGACGCATCAACGATCGCCATCAGGTGACTGCCCGACCCGAAGCGACTGATAGCGTATCGGCGTGACCGAATATCGTCGATCGTTTTCAAATCGCTGTCGGCGGGAACGTGAATTCCCCAAATCAGCGGAGACTGCACAAACGTTTTGACAATCTTGGCCGGCGTGCCCTTGCAGATGGATTGAATGCAGCCTTCGGTCAACACGATGGCAATGTCAACTTCATCGTTGGCGACAGCCCCCATCATCGCCCCGGTCCCACCGCCGTAAACAATGAATTCAGCATCTACTTCGACCGAACTAAATTCGCCCGTTTCGATCCCCACATGCCAAGGCAGATTAAAATGTTCAGGGACACCGCCGATGCGGATCGCTCGCTTTGGGTTGCTCAAGTTTCTATTCCTGCCGGATCGGCGGCTTCTATTTCACGGTTTTCTGTCTCAGATTCTACAGCGGCCGGTTCAGAATCCTCGTCATTGTCTCCATCGGTCGCGCCTTCTTGGGCAGCCTCGTCCGCTTCCGCCTCGTCCGCCTCGTCCCCTTCAGCTTCGTTGCTCTCGCGTTTTCTCTTTTCCGATTGGAGTACATCGAGGTACTCAAAAATATCATCCCGTTGGCTTTTTTCGCTGGCCTCTAATTGAATTTCTAACGCTTTCTCCAAATCGCCTTGTAGGAAAACTAAGTGGGCGTAGGTGTCGAGAATCGCTCCCAGATGGTCATCGACGAGTTGCCCTTGGTCTCCTTTTTTCCGCGCAAGTTCGACTCCACGTCTGGCTGTTTCGGTGGCGATTTCCAGAAGGTCGGGGGCAATCTTTATACCTCCCTGTTCGCGCGTCACGATCCCCCACGCCATCTCATTGAGTTTGTAAGAATCTTCAGCCCTGCGTTGGGCGACTTCTTTGAAGGCTTCGGCAAGATTTGGACCGTCATTAGCAAGTAAAATCTCCAAACGAAGTTCCGCCATTTCAGTTCTTATCTGTGAATCCGGCGTGCCAGGCATCATTTCTTCGATCAACCTCAAAGCACCTTCCGCGTTCCCCTGCTGTACCAATTGCCTCACTTCGCCCGCCATCTTTTGCATTTTTTGGGTCGCCAACATTTTGACTCGGAAAGCTTCGCGATCCCATTGGCCGACGACAATTTGCTGCAACGGTTCTTGCATCATTGACGGATCGCCAATCCACTCGATCAATCCCGTTCGGCCAACGATGAACACGACCGGGACTTTAACCTGTTGGGCCGCCGCCATGTAGTCTTCGTGAACCGAACGATCGGGATCAGTGGTCACGCAATAGCCGAGCGTCCACTCGGCGTAAATTGTTTCGACATCTCCTTTGACATCAAGTTCTAAAAAATTGCCAACAGAATCCTCGTCCTCGTCGCTGACGCGAATAATTTGCAAACCGTCGTCAAAGTAGTGGTCTTGGAGACTCGCGTATTTTGCCATCCAAGGATGCGAAACTAAGGACCAGGTTGCCCAAAAATCTATCAGATAAATTTTGCCAGGTTCAAACTCGGTAGTGTGTTCAAATTCGCCTTCGCGGTCGCTGAACCAAGTCTCTATGTTTAAGACAGGCGCCTGAGAACCGACCGTCAAAATATCCTCTTCGTCCGACCCCTCATCGGTTTGAGCAATCGCGGGCGCGACCCACGTCGCCGCCATTAAACTAATGAATACGAGTAAATGGAAAATGACCTTTGCAATCGCCGCTGCCCTCAATTGACGCACAGACAGAATTTTATCAAGTCGCATGGCGGGAAAATCTCCTGAAAGTCATGTCGGCAACGGTGACAATTACAGAACGATTCTATCGTTGGCGTTGGAGAAGGAATAGGATGTAGTCGACGAATTTTGACGGCGTCGTTTTTGATCCGGCAACTTATTCCATAACGTCTACCAAGAACTCAGTTTTATCTCCGCAAATTAAATGCCCGATCATGAATTCGACACCTCGACACTGCTTTACCAGCGTTTAACGCTGGGCATCTTGGGAGTCGCGATGCTGGCAATCGGCGGTGTGATGTATGTCTCAAGTCCCGTGGCGAATGTGTTCGTCAGCGCGATACTTATTCGCGTTGGCATGTTGCTGTGTGTGATCTGGCTGGCGTTTGATCAATTAGTACAACTATCGAAATATTTTTCAACCATCGTACTTGTGGTGGGGCTTGGCCTCTTGGTGTTGTTGGCGGCCAAGCCTGATTTCTCAAGGATTGTCATCGTCGTTTGTGCGGCGTTGGGCGCGTTATCTTTGGCGGCAAAGTTCTTGCGGGCAAACCGATGACTGCCAAACGCAGCTTTTCTCAGCAGCAAGACGCTAGCCGCCGGTGAGCGACGCGCAACACCGGTGGCTTACAAGGACGCTTACAATGCCGCTTACAATATCGAAGGTTATCCAGTCAGTTACGATGCTTAGATTTCGTCCAACCTATCCAACACACTCTCAGGCTTAGCACGCTATAATTTACAAAGCCGCCAAAGTGCCTTTGAGAGCTCGTCATGCCTGTATCCAAAACTATCCTCAGCCAACTTTTGGACCAAATCAGTGATCTTGTTTGGATCATCGCGACAGACACAGGTGGCATTGTCTACCTCAACGATGCGGCGGCAGCGGTGTTCAAAATCGGCACCGTCGGCGAACCTGCCGAAAACGATTTGGACACTCCCGACACACGTTGGATGGCTCAATTGGGCAAAAATGATCGAGCAATCCTTGAATCTAATTTAGAACACATTAGCTCGACTGGCACCTTCGAACAGACGCTTCAATTCAATTCTGCTGCGGATCATGTGGTCAGCCTTCGTACGGTATTCACTTTAGACGAAGCCTGTGATGACCCCAACGATTGCAAATTCGTAATCGCCATCGCGATGGATGTCACCGACAGCCTACGCGCTCAAAGAAGACTGGGCGAATCGCAAGCCGTTTATCGTTCCTTGGTGGAGAGCCTGCCGATCAGCGTCTTTCGCAAAGACGCAAAAGGGAGAATTAAGTTTGGCAATCAACGTTTCTGCGAAGGCTTGGGGATTACCTACGAACAGTTGATAGGCAAAACCGATAGCGATCTCTTTCCTGCCGAACTTGCCAGAAAGTACATGCGTGACGACTTAGAAGTATTGACCACCGGAGAGATCTTTCAAGGTATCGAAGAACACATGACGCCCGAGGGGAAACAGACTTTCAATGAAGTGCTGAAGGCTCCGGTATTGGACGCCGAAGGAAAACCGATCGGCGTTCAGGGGATTTTCTGGGACGTTACCGATCGTCAAAATGCCCAACAAGCCTTGAGAGAAGCAAAGGACATGGCCGAGTCCGCAAGCCAAGCGAAAAGCGATTTTTTGGCCAACGTAAGTCACGAGATCCGAACGCCCATGAATGGAATCATCGGCATGTCAAATCTGCTGTTGGAAATGGTGGCTGATCGCCAGCAACGCGAATACGTAGAGATGATCGCTCAATCGGGTGAGTCGCTGCTAACGTTGATCAATGACATTCTGGACTTTTCAAAAATCGAATCAGGAAAAATCGAACTTGAGCGGATTCCGATGTCGGTGCGGGAAGCGTTGAGCGATGCGGTGAATTTACTTAAATTTCGCGCTCAAGCAAAAAACGTCGATTTGATTTGCCACGTTGAATCGGGATTCCCTGATCGCGTCATCGGTGATCCGACACGGCTCAAACAGATCATCATCAATTTGGTCGGCAACGCGATTAAATTTACTGATGAAGGTGAAATTCGCGTCGACGTTGGTCTGGGAAAACTCAGCCCTGCAGCGGTTCAGTTAAATTTTTCTGTGAAGGACACAGGCATTGGCATCGAGCCTGACAAATTGGAGGTGATTTTTCGAGAGTTTGAACAAGCCGATACTTCGGTGACCCGCGAGCACGGAGGTACCGGGTTGGGACTGGCCATTGCGGCAGAACTGGCAACGCTGTTCGGCGGCAAGCTGGAAGTCGAAAGCGTGGTTGGCGAAGGTAGCTGTTTCAAGTTTCAAGCTGATTTCGGGTTGGCCGAAGACAATCGCAGGTTCGCTGACGAAACCGGCGGAACGGTCAATTTAGCGGAGAAACGCGCTCTGATTGTTTGCTCACACGAAACACGAACGAAACAGTTGGGAAAATGGCTGACTGATTTGGGTATGCGCAACTCGCTGACAACGGACGTTCAATTGGCCGTCAAAAAGATAACCGGATACGCGACCGCCGGAGTTCCTTTCGATCTGGTGGTAGTGGAATCTGTATTACAGGATGGTTCGGCGGAGGAATTGGTCAGACGCATTTCTGAAATTGATGACGTCGCTGAGACAAAATTTCTTATCGTCGATCACGGAAACCAAGACGAAGAAAGGTCACCTGAAGCATCGCTGGATGCGGCATTAAGCAACACAGGCAACTGGCAGACGATCAGATCGCCACTGGACGCCAATAAAATTCGTCTCGGCATGCTGACGGTGCTTTCTGATTCACGCACCGCGACCACCAACCAACGTGTTTCCAAAGCGCCGACACGATTTAAGCCGGACAAGGTTGTCCCGCGCGAGCTAAAGATTCTCTTGGCCGAAGACAATCTGATCAATCAGAAACTCGCGATTGCACTTTTGGATAAAGAGGGACACCACGTTACGGTGGCCGCAGATGGACAGCAAGCCGTTGATTTTTATCGGCATGGTGGTCACTTTGATATCGTTCTGATGGATGTGCAGATGCCGGTGATGGATGGGTTCGAGGCGACGAAAGTAATTCGCGCACATGAAAAACTGCATGACCTGTCAACACCTATCATCGCCCTGACGGCTCATGCGGGGTCCAAAGACAGAGCCCGTTGCTTGGCCGCTGGGATGGACGAATACCTTTCCAAACCGATTCGCGCTAAGGATCTCCGCAATATGATCGAGCTACTTACGGGCCAAGCGTCTCGCACGCTCGCGCCGGCGGCCACTCAGGAGACGTCCGGCGATGTCGTTGATTGGCAACGCGCGTTCGAAACTGTCGGTGGTGACCAGTCGCTGTTAAAGGACCTGATTGGCGTATTCCTCAAAGAACGATCGGCGATGCAGGGCGAAATCGAAAAAGCGATCACCAGCGACGACAACACTCTTCTGCGGCTGAGCGCTCACTCGCTCAAGGGAGCAGCATCACATCTGGGCGCACACGAAATTTCCCGTATCGCCAGAGAACTTGAGCTGATCGGTGAGAAAAAACGAGCCGAACCCAAGACCACGTCGCCGTTGTTGGCTGAGCTAAAAATCGCATTCGATGAAGTATCGGTCGAATTTAAAAGATTCATCGGCTAAAGGAGTCGTAAATCAGATCGTTTTATAGATCAAGTCTGCTCCCAAGTAAGTTCGTGGCCAATTGAAAAGTTCAATTTTTTAAAATCACGCGTGTTGGCGTTATAGAACTCATTCAACCACAGAAGTTTTAAGACCTGAGATTGTCCCAATCATCAAACTGCGCTTGCTAAAGAACTTGCTGAATAGAACCATGACTCCTTTTGATATGTCGTATTTTCAGACTGGACGCGCAATTAAAATAAATCGTCTGAATCTCATCTACCGGTGGTTGATTCTTATCGTCTGCAATTTAGCCGGTGGGGGACTGCCGACAGAACTTAATGCGGATGAACTTCAACTGACTCTCAAAGATGGTTCAGCGATAACCGTCCAAATGATCGACCAGAACATTCGCTGGACAGATCTTCGAGAAAGTGGAAAGCTGGTCCAACGCGACGTCCCTCTAGCTACCATCAAAACGCTTGTACTCAGCCCAACTCAGGCCAGTGAGCAGGCGACGGCCGTTGTGCGTCTGCTGAACGACCTATCGAGCTCAAGATACTTTGATCGCCAGAGCGCTGAAGACCAACTTTCGGATCCAGCGATCGGCGGCCCCTTCCGCTCGTTGATAGAATCACAAACCGATCACGTGGAGTTCGAAGTCCGCTATCGCATCCAACGAATCATCAGCCGGCTAAAGAGAGAAACGGAAATTGTGTCTTCGGATCTTGACGTTTTAACCACCGACAATGGACGACAGATTGAGGGCTACGCTGGAGAATTCTCGCTGACAGGAAAATTTAGGGGAAACGATATTATGTTTGTCCGATCACAAGTTTCCCTAATTACTAAGTCGCAAAAAAAAGCTCCCCCAGCCGAAAGCGGCGAAGAACTAAGCGTCGAAATTTATCACGACCACAAGGGTTCGTTTTACCTAAACGATCAAGCATTCATAGGATTCGAATCAACCCCCGCAGGGCACGACCTCCCAGGCGATGGCAATGTCACCGATAGTTATGTGCCCTTAGGTCTGAAGCCTGAAACCAAACAAAACGGATTCGTCGGCGTCTCAGGATACAGATTCAAATTCGATCGACTGCCGGTAAGGGGAAATTCGGTTTGCGTGTTCGAAAACACAGGGGGGCGGCACGAGCGATTTAGAGGAGTCATGGAATTCAAATTTTGCATGCCGAATCAACCGGCGGTCACAGCGGGGGTTCGGGAGTTTGGACTTTTTATCGCTCGTGTTGGTCACAGCCGCGATATTATCATGGAAGCCTATAGCGCCGACGGCCACCTGCTTGCGTGCGTTGAATCCACTGACCAACCCTGCGTCTTCACTGGCGTTAAGTCAAACGAACTCATTACAAAGATCCGCATCCTCTCTAACCCCTATTTGTTTCGAGTCGATCGCACCATTGACAACGATTACGCGGTTGACAGTGTCTGCTTCTCACATCCGGAGGTCGCCACCAACACCCCGGGTAGTGACAAGAAATCAATTCGCTTGAAAAATGGTGATTTGCTTGTGTCTCACGACTTGAACATCGGGAATGTCATCTCAACACGTGTAAACAACAAGCCCTATAAGATTCCTATCGATAAAGTAGATGCGATCCAATTTGGCAAGGAAGAAGTGCTTTCAGAAACGCCGTCTTGGGCCGTTCTCCTGAAGGATGGCAGCCTGCTATACGTTAAAACGGGCGATCGTTTTTCCAGTGAGCAATTTCCTGGGCTTGAGTTTAGCCGTGCTGAGATCGCCGCCATTGCAAATTCGAAGATGCCTATTCGCTTTCCTGCCGCTGGCGATTTCGAAAAAGGGAATAACGTGGTCGTTTTTCCAACCTGTCGAATTGCAACGGACGTGATATTTTCACCAGCCGGATTTTCTTGGAACAAGTCTGCCATAAAAATTCAACAACCACTTTTCACCGGAAAAGAAGATCCCGCAGAAGAAGACCCGACTCCCCAAATGAATTCAATTCAATACGAGACGGCCTGGCCAGAAGACACGCCCACCGTTTGGCTTTCTCCTCCAATGGCTCAGTCCTGCAAACTTGGACGTATTCGGTTGGCCGATGGCCAACAGCTTTCGATCGGACCAGGAGCGACGTTTCAATTTGAAAGTCTCTCTCAAGAGCAGGTGATTCTGTCGGCTGGAGGGCAAAACAGAATTATCCGGATACAGGATGTGTTGAGCATTGTTTTTCCCAACCAATAAAATCTCTGCGACCTTTGCGAATTCCGCGTCGCGTTCTTCAGCACACGGCCCGCTTACTACTTCCCGCTATCCTTTTTCGACGCAGGAGCGAGCGGATAAGAATGTTATACTTCTAATATTCAATTTCTTCGCCTTGATAACCCGGCAGAACGCCCCTCTTCTTACCTTGTCGACAATGATGAATGTATTCCGTTTCCCAAACCGTTTTGCAATCCCAGTCACGCTTCTTTGTTTCTTGATCGGCTGGTCAGCGGTAATCTGCTGGGGCCAAGACCAACAGAAGAATCAAGAACAATTACCAAAACTAACGTTCCGTAAAGACGCTCAATCGGGGGCCAAGTATCGCAAGAACCTGCGAGACTTCTTTCTTAAGCAGATCAAGCTTTACGAGCAGCACACGAAGGACCCGCTCAGACTGCGTCAAAAAGCGAAACAGTATCTGCGGAGTTCAATCAGCTCTTACACGAGGCAGCTTTCCCGCGAAGACGACGCTTGGCAACCAAAGTCCGAGCTATTTTTCTTAGGAAAAAAACTGATTGACGATGGGTGCCAAGATCCGCTTGTATGGATGTACCATGCTCAAGTTGTGACCCACATCAAATATGACTGGGGAAGGGGAGTGGGCCTCACCGAAGAAAACAGGCCGATAAGTTTTGTGCGTAGTGACCACCCACTGACGGTCGCAAATCGGGCGATGACGGGATACAAAAACTCAACCTATCCGTCTGGTCTCAACCTCCTATTTCTCGGTGCCGTTAATAATGCCAATGACCGGTCCTACCTTCGTAGAAAGCAACAACAATTGGTTCACGATGATCTCCTCGTTTATAATTCGATCGCGGCCTGGATTGATTTTGTGAGGGAATCATCAGATTGGGAACGGATCGCCTATTCGGTCATCAAACGAATTCCCATCAAAAATCCTCCTTTCACCAGTGACGTTTTCCGCAGCGGAGCAATCAAACTGAAAGGCGGAGCATCACTGTTAGCAAAAATTCAGAAATTAAACGACGACGATCAATTAACGCCTTGGCTGTATCAAATGATGCTCGCCGATCACCACAATTGTGTTCCATCCAGCCAAAGGACGGCTTCGGCACCTATCGGGGCAGCTTATAGGAAAAAGATAATTGCAGAGATACCTGAAGAAGCGAAGCAGGCAAGGCGGCTGGCCGCCGAAAACTATCGCGCCGCGCATCTTATCGCCAGCGCACGACCCGAAGCTGCGGCTCGTCTGATCTTGTCGGCCTACGAAAAGTATGACGCGGATGATCGTTTGATGTGGTTCCAGAAAGCGATTGATGCTGAAATCGACAACCGAGACGCTTATGATTTCTTGCTTTTGACCTCCGACCTGATGACGCCAGAAGCATTGAGCGATATAGCGTATCAATTTTTCCACAGTGAACGATTCGATAAGGACATCCCTCGGCAGTTTCTGTATTTCACCCGGAAAATGCGAGGATATGCTCACCGCCTATCCAGCTCTGAAAAACTTTTCAACACAACCCAGCAGATTTTCGATAAATACGCCGAGGAGGACGGGGTTGAAATAGAGGATGCGATGCTGAATCAACGTCAAGCCAAATTTCTGAGAGGATTTGTGTACACCGCTGCCCGAGCGCGACGATTCGATGTTGCCGTCAAATACGCTCAGCTACTCGACCGACTATCACCCCATTGGTTTGCCCGCACCAAGGATCGAGTATTCCTAAATTCGATGATACACGCTTGGCACAATTACGAAGATGAGCTTCGAGATATTAGGATTGGCTTTGACTACAACGCCAACCTTCCCAATGTTGATCTGGAAGAGCTCTACACCCGCTACGATGCACTCGCAGAAGAAAGCGAGCCAGTGTCAGAGCCCTACCTAAGAATGTGCGCGATACTCGCCAAAGAGCATTGGGAATACGAACAGGGAAAATGGGTTACGACCACGAATGAGTTTCCCGCAGACCACCTCTGGGGCATTCTTGGCAATTTCCTGTGCAAAGGTGGAGGAGTGTTTGACGTTTCCAATGCACCAAAAATGGCAGGTGGCACTCTAAATCAAGATTTTACTCTCGAGCATTGCAGCGGTTTTGCGCTACCGCGCGAAATGCATTGCGATATCATCCTCTTAAACTTCAAAGGGGACGTCGAATTTGGGATTCAAAGCTACCGTTCGATTAATAACTTTCTGCTCATACCCCAGAAAGGATTGGCTAAGGTTGAAGGAAAAAACCACCGGGGGGTGAGTGTTCCAATCCCAGGCTTGGAACCTCAAAAACCAATCCATATCGTCCTCCGGATTTGGGACGCGGAAAACTATCAGTTTTTCGTCAATGGCATTTTCGTCGACGTCGGCGATCTACCACTTGAAAAGGCACAAGACGTTTTAGCCTTTGGCGGAACCTCAATAATACCCAGAAAATCCAGAAAGAAAAATGCGACAGGATATGAATCACCGGAGATTGCCATTCAAATTTCTAACATTCGCATTCGAAAAATGGACTTCGCCCCACCTCCTCCACAGGACCAACATGCCAAAGGCCTCGCGTATTTCACAGATGCGATAAATCGTGAGCCTGAAGTCGCTTACAATTATCTTCGCCGGGGCAAATGCAATCACGAACTGGGGAAAATTGAAGAGGCGATCGCTGACTTTCGTGACGGGCTGCAACGCGACCCCCGAGTAGGGCGAGCAACAATTCACTTCATTCAACTTTGTTTAGCCACCGACAGATCTGCCGAAGCACAACAACAGCTATTGGAAGCGCTCAAGCAGTTTCGAGCAGCTGACAAAGTAATATCGGGTGCTGCTTCGACGCTAAAGTCGTTGGGTAAGAATAAGAAGCAGTACGCAGAAAGATTTCGGGCAAAACAACTGCAAAGAAGTACGCTTGCAGGGCTCAAGATGGAAAGCCGAGAACAGTTACTGGAATCAATCTCGAATTGTGAAGACCAATCGCTCTTGCTCTACGTAACCAGCCCCGACGACGCGGTGCGAACGACGAAAAAGGGAGCAGAGCTGCTTGAGGCAATGGACTTTGAGAGCGAATCGACTTCTGGCTTACGATGGCTTACAAAAGCTTACGCCCACCACGCGTTGAATCAGTACGATCAAGCGATCGACGCGTTGGAGAAAGCGAAAACAAAGACAAAAATGGAATCGGCTGATTTTCTCACTAGAATTCAATTTGCCTCCGAAGCCATCAGCAAACGAGAACCGATTCACCTGACCGGCGATCAGGTGACTGTAATCAAGTAGTAATCGAATTGCGTCTCTTTCGATTTTTCCGCTCGAACTGCACTTGCTCTTTCTTCGATTCTCAGACTTCGTTATTTAAGAAAATGCGAGCTCAGGACCGACATGCTCCATCGCCACACAAGGCGAAAAAAATGTTGCGTACATATTTTGCCACATAAATTTCGTCAGGTCGATTTAAAAGGTTCAAAGTCGAAGACGTGGGCTGACCGAACAAATTTGAGTCGGTTAGAAGTTTCCACAAATTTAGATTGCTTTAAAGAAACGGCCAATTCTTGACACAAGGTTTCGAGGAAACTCCCGTACGGAGATTTCATTTGGTTGCCGCGGCTGAAGAGGAACATAGCGCACCTCTATGGCTGCTTGTCCAATCCATTGCGATTTACGATCGTCCAACCAGCGCCTAGAGACCTTCGCGGGTCGGTGATTTCGGCGGGAATGTCAATCTTTTCAAACACTTTCGGATCGACCGTCTCAAGAAGCTTAATCGCGTTCTCCGGTGACCGCAGTTCGCTGGGAGAATAGAGTACAGATGACTGAAGATACCCTGACCAAATCCCCTGCTTCGTTTCTATCGGAGATCCTCGGCGAACCCATTTCGTACCAATCCGAACAGAGTAACTCACGCGGGAGTAGGAAATCTCTTTTACAAAAAAACTAGGCTGACTCGTTTTGTCTTCGAATTGAAGAAGGTCTGTCGTCCGAGTCCCAGTTTTCAGCGTGGCGACGACTTCGATTTTCGACGCATCGTTAATGACCCATCCGTTGTCACGAATTTTTTGCTCGATCGTCTCCCGGATCTCGTCTTGATGCGTGTCCGAAACAATCTTTACCTTCACCTCCGAACCGTGTTTGAGAATCAGTTCCCCAGCGGTATTGAATTCGCGTGCCGATTGAGCGACCCCGTCACCTGGCAGCTTAACACACCCGATTGCGTTGGCTTCAGACAGGTCAATTGGGTAGATCAGATACCCATTGTCAGTATGAACTAGCTGTGCGCGTTGCGTGAGATCCGTGACAAGCTGGACGTCATCCATCTTGTACTCCCAAACGACCCACTCTTTTTCGATATCAAACAGAAATCGTTGATCTGGCGTTGTGCCGATCATTAAAAAACGATCATCCACCCAGCTAAGGTTCGCTTGCCCGCCCAATTTATGGCATTGATGAGGTACATCTAATACGGGTTTCGCATTGGCGACTGCCTGACTTCCAACGTTCCAAATAAGAATCGACTGGGGTGTCATCACAGCGATTTTTTTTCCATCAGGCGAGCAAGTAATATGGACGGGGGATTTGCAAGGCAATCCCGCGATATCCTCGCCAGTGTGCGAATCGCGCACGACAACACCTTCAGGCGTCGTCACGAATAGAAACTTACGGCTTGGACTAAATTGGACTTTTGTTCCGAAATTGGAAACGGGTTTAATGAAATAACGGTGGACAACATTTTTCGCGGCAACGTTCAGGACGCTGTACCTGACACCGCGGTTTGAGAAGTCATCAATACTATAAATCACATGGTCTTCACTGAGAATTCGAGCTTGTCGTTGTTCTTCACCAAGAATATAAATCATGGTCCTCCATCTAACCAACGCAGTAGCTTGCTTGCCACCCGCCGGCAGATCCCACAGCGTCAATGAAATTTCACCGCCATCACCCAACCCTAAACTTTCTTCAGGACGCTGCGCCATTGTCAGCAGCCTGCCAAACTCAGGTGCGTAATCCACGACCATTTCATTACGAGGCAGATACACCTTGCCAATTAATTTTTGCTGCGCCAAGCTAATCCAGAAAACAGCTCCCAGATCATACTGCTCCTCAATCTTTAAACCACTCAATCCCGCCAGCAATAACTTATCCGGGCCTCCCACTGGAATGAGCGCCTCCAGCCTTTGGTGCATGCCTGACTTCTCCACCAACACGCCAGCTTCGGCCAAGTCCATAGCAACCGGAGCAACCAAAAGGTTCGGATCCAGCACTTCTGGACCTGGTAATCTGGGCATCCACCTTAGGTGAGGCCAGTTCGAATTGTCTCTTTTTTTGTCCGGGTCATAACTGATTCCTTCGAACTCTTCGAGTGGGAGAATTTCCGCTACCGTCGTCGTTGCGAAAGGCGCCATGACGGGGTTTACGACAACATCCGCAGTATCACCCGGTTGAGAATCACTGTCCTCTGGCAGCGCAGCAATTTTACGCGCCTGCCGATCGCGGAACGCCTGTAAATAATCGCGATCGGCTTGGCAGAGCTTGTCGATTGGCACGACGATAGTCGATTCATCGGGTTTAAGCAGCGTCACTGACTGCGTGTCACATTTGACGAGCTGCGCGTCGATCTTAAATTTCCCGTTCGAGCTCTCCCACGTGCGAGACGGTTGCGTCTGACTATCGGCCGAGATGCCGGCCCCACTGCTTGCGACTTTCGATTGAGCGGACAAATTACCTGTGAAGCTTAAGCTGAAAAGGGCAGCAAGAATGCAGATCGTCTTTTTTGCTTTCGGTTTCATTAGTCGGATAATCATGTAGAATCTCAGAAAATTCAAATTGCAGAAACTGCCACGATGTATTGCTGCCCCTTCCATTGGCGACGCCCATCCCGTCACGACATATCAAAGGCCGATAAGTGTAGCAAAAAAATGGAGAGATTCAGCAATCGCGTAAAATGGCTTGTTGAACCATTCTTGATCACACCTTGTGGGCAGTCCACCCAGTGGCACCTTCCGGGTTTTAATCGTTCGAGAATACGGCAGTGATTTTCCAAGCGGAACCGTTGCATTACGACCCTGTCCTTTGTGAACTTTAGGATGCAATGGATGTAATGTCGGTCGAATTTAAACGACCCATCAGCCCAAGCAGTGGGCTGACCGAACGGGTTTAAATCGGATAGGTTAGATATCTCGATTTGTAGTTCGTTGCTCGTATTAAATTTTCGTCGCTATGAAATCTTTGGATTGGCTCAAAGCCCGAGCTGTTTTTTACCCTACGTTGGCATGGAACGCGCTGTTGGGGCGGATTTTGAAGGTAAGAAACTGGTGGGATCCTATCGACGACCACGTGATTCTTGGGGCGTTCCCATTCTCCTCCGATGTTCAACCGCTGGCCGAGCTTGGGGTGCGCGGCGTCGTCAACACCTGCGAGGAATTTGGCGGCCGGGTCGTTCTGTACCAGCAGCACAACATCGAACAGTTTTACATGCCCACGATCGACTTCACTCATCCCGCTTACGAGGATGTCCGTGGGGCGGTGGACTTCATTCAATCCCACGTCGATAGAAATCAGAAAGTCTATATCCACTGCAAGGCAGGTCGGGGGCGCAGTGCGACCGTTGCGATCTGTTGGATCATGAAGTCGCGCGGCTTATCCGCAGCCGAGTCACAAAAATATCTATTGGATAAACGCCCGCATATCAATCAGCACCTAACTCAGCGACCGGTCGTGCAACAATTTGAAGCCGCTCTGAAAGAGTCGCGTTAGGGTTGATTGAGACAGTCGCCTTTCGCTCTGCGAAAGTAACGTTCTTTTGCGGAACAGACGACGACTAAAACCAATGCGTTGCCTTCACACTTGAGGCTTGATCGGCGTACGAGGATCCTTCGCCAGTGACCATGACAGCTCTTCATACCAGGACGACTCGGATTCGACCAAGCTATTGATCTTCTTCCAAATTTCCACCGGCGGTCCAAACCCGCTCCAATCAACGGTCAGCACGCGCACGCCCCGCCGCCGCATTTCGCCGATCAACTTCTGGTAATTGGCATATAACTGCTCCAAATACTCCAACGGAACACCGTTTTCCTGGCTCCGGCCACGTGCGTGCATGCGATCGAATGAATCCTGCGGTTTCACATCCAAGTAAACAAACACATCCGGCGGCATCACATCGCGACTGATGTTGCGATACATGTCGACGTACAGATCGTACTCTTGAGGCGTCATAAAACCGCGCTCCATTGCGGTCGTCGCAAAAACCGTGTCGCCGTAGATCGGCCGGTCTTGAATGACAACGATCCCCTTATCCCCCCACGCCTGCTCGACGGCCAAGCGGTGTTGTTCATAGCGCTGACACAGCATGAACATCTGCATCGCAAAACCACCGCCGGAATTGGTACCGGACTGAAGGTCAGCGTAATAGCGCTGGAGGAAATGATCAAATTGACGGTGTGCGGTAGGTTCTTCCATCACGCGCGTTTGGTGGCCAGCGGCCATCGCGGCGGACGCAATCGCGTGACAAGCGTTTGTCTTACCCGCACCGATGTTGGCATCGATGGCAATAAATAATCCGTCCCTTTTGCAATGGGATAGGCTCATGGGAAGTTTCCTATTTAATGTCCATATTAAGTAACGAATAGCCAATCATTGCCGGCGATCCAAATTTGAAGAACCGAACCCCTTAGATCCAAGGGGCAGGTTGACCAATCAAATCGAGCAGTAGGCTACTTATAAGTCTGATGAATCTCTTGGTCTGATTCGCTGTGCTTCCGTTTTTCAAGCACCAAACGAATGGGGACTTCGCCGAAATCCAGCGAATCACGCAGGACGCCCAACAAGTACTTCTGATAAGTCTTTGCAAACGAATCGGGATGGTTGCACTTAAGCATAATCGTCGGAGGCTGAATTCCAATCTGAGCGGCGTAGAACACCTTGGGCCGACGTTTGTTGGAGCCCATCGGCGGTGGGTGACGTACTAGCGCTTCCTTCAAAATTCGATTCAGCTTTGGCGTACTGACGCGCGAACGAGATTGCTTGAATAACATCTGAGCATGGTTTAGCAATCGTTTGCAGTTCTGACCCGTTTCCGCCGTGATGAACGCGATGGGAACGTTCCACAACGAGGTAAAATTATCATGCAGGTAATCAACCCATCGTTCAGTCGGCATGTGTTCTGCCATCAAGTCCCATTTGTTGACGACGAAGATGCACGGTTTCTGATTCTGTTCAATATAGTGGACCAGTTGACGGTCGACTTTACTGATCCGTTTTCCAGCATCAAACATCATCAACGTCACATCGGCATGGCGGATAGAACGGTGGGCGCGATGCGTTCCATAAAAATCAATATCCGTCCGCACACTTTTGCCGCGCCGAAGCCCGGGCGTGTCGATCGCCACCATCGCTTTGCCGTCCAGCTCAAACCGCACATCGACGCTATCGCGCGTCGTGCCGGCGACTTCGCTGACGATCATCCGATCACTCTCACAAAGCGTATTGATTAATGTGCTTTTGCCGACGTTTCGGCGTCCGACCAAGACGAACTTCATTTCGGGTCGAACAAGTTCCTTGGCGTCGATTTCCGACTGCGGGGGCAAGTTCTCAACAATGGCGTCGATCAGATCGGTCTTATGACGGTTGTTCTTTGCGCTACAGACCAAAGGTTTATCGAAGCCCAATGAGAAAAATTCGTTGGCCGCTACTTCCCAGTTGTCACCGTCGCACTTATTAGCGACCAGCAGAACAGGTTTATCCAACGCTCGCAATCTTTTGGCGACCCGCTGGTCCAATCCGATCGGACCATCCTTCGCGTCGACCACGAACAAAAGGAGATCGGCCCCTTGGATACCAATTTCGATCTGGTGTTCGATCTCTTGGTCCAATTCATCAACGTCATTGATTCCGATGCCGCCGGTATCGACAATTTCGAAATAACGGCCTTCGTGATTGAGCAAGTGCTTCATGCGATCGCGCGTAACGCCAGCCATATCATCTACGATGGCCAAGCGGCGGCCGACCAACCAATTGAAGATGCTTGATTTGCCGACATTGGGACGGCCGACGATGGAAACTTGAGGCAACATGGTAGATCACTGCGGCGTTCGGATGACACGCGTTATTTTGGCACTTGATATTGAATTTGAATCATCTCAAATGTTATCCGATATTAAATTTTTGTAGAGAATGAAACTTCTGGCGTGCACGGGAATTAGCGAAACACCTGACCAAGGGCCTACTTTGAGCGACATCGACCTGAAAAAGACTCTGCTTCAACACCTCGACTCCCTCCAATGGTCCGGATTAGGCGATCTGTCTTCCCAGGGCGGGCTGAAATTCGAACTCGATAATCTAAAGCCGGTCGCCACGTCTGCCACGTCTACCACGTCAAGCAAAACCGCAGCGGCAGCCGAACCTTCGGCAGCCAAAACCTCGAAAGCGAAGCCATCCCCGTCGAAAACTAAGCCGTCAATAACGGAGACCGAGTCGGAGTCTCCTTCGGCCAGTCCGCAACCGGTCTCCAGTCAACCGACGTTATTGGCCGAAGGCAGCTACGGGCAACCGATCGCCGATACTCAGCAAAGATCCGACGCGCTCAATGTCCTCGCCGAAGAAGTTTCAGGATGCGTCAAATGTCCAGAACTTTGCAGAAACCGCACCAACACCGTATTCGGCGTCGGACCTGCGGATGCCAAAATTGTATTCTTGGGGGAAGGTCCGGGTGCCAACGAGGATCAACAAGGCGAGCCTTTCGTCGGTGCGGCGGGTCAGCTGCTGGATAAAATTCTATCCGCCAGTCAATTATCGCGCGAACAGGTTTACATCGTCAACGTGGTCAAGTGTCGTCCGCCGGCGAACCGGAACCCGGCCGACAGCGAGATCCAAAACTGCTGGAATTACTTGGAGCGACAGTTAGAGATCATTCAACCCACACACATTGCGTGCTTGGGCAGCGTCGCGGCCAAGTCCCTGCTTAACACCAAGTTGCCCCTAGGAAAGATGCGAAAAAAATGGCACCAGTATCGCGATAGTAAAGTGATCGTGACCTATCACCCCGCATATCTCCTGCGGACCCCCTCCGCGAAAAAACACGTTTGGGAAGATATGAAGTTACTGATGGCCGACTTCGGAGTAGAGCTCTAGGTCTTTGACTTTGCACACATCAGAATTCGTTATAGTTTGAGTTTTGATTACCAATTGAACCTTAAAAAGCGAAGCGCTGTAATACCAACCCGCAGCGCCAGCAAGTGCGGCTTCATAACGTTCGCTTCGGGCTTTTTATTTAGCTACGCTATCTAATTGGACAGCGCCACATTTGAATTAAAAGCTTTGTTATTTACGTGGTAGCGCAAATGTGAGCGGCAAGGCGCTAGCCGCCGGTTTTACCCGCCATTGACCGGCGGCTAGCGCCTTGCCGCTCACGAAAGTGGCGCTGTCCAACTAAT
>Ga0114956_1000916_pt1 | contig 22623 bp, 11 predicted proteins | sample MaitaG_FD_87304 | JGI IMG/M metagenome (GOLD analysis project Ga0114956, IMG submission 87304) | Marine algal microbial communities from Maine, USA - Maine_Asex2 metaG | ecosystem: Host-associated > Algae > Red algae > Unclassified | place: Maine, USA | collected 2015-01-05
GCACAAACGCATTCTTTTTCGGGATGATTGTGGTAACCACACGGACAAGGATTCATCGAAGCCACCAGAATAAAACTTGCCGGATAGTCAACCGAAATGCGGGCACGCGAAATGGTGACGCGCCGCTCCTCGAGGGGCTGGCGCAAGACTTCCAAAACCGAGCGTTTGAATTCTGGGAGCTCGTCAAGAAACAAAACCCCATTGTGAGCCAATGAGATGGTTCCTGGATGCGGATTTGTGCCACCTCCCACCAGTGCGACGTCGCTGATGGTATGGTGTGGTGATCGGAAGGGTCGCGTGGTCACCAATGCCGAGTGATCGGGAAGCAGACCTGCGACGCTGTGTATTTTTGTCGTCTCTAACGCCTCGCGCAGACTAAGGGGTGGTAATATGGTGGGCAACCTGCGAGCCAGCATTGTTTTGCCAGCTCCTGGAGGGCCAATCAGTACGACATTGTGGCCACCAGCTGCGGCCAGTGTAAGGGCGCGTTTAATATTTTCCTGCCCTTTCACATCGGCAAAGTCTTGATCGTAATTATTGACCTCGTCGGTAAATATTGATCGCGTATCGTGGCTGGTCACTTGCAGCTCTTCTTCTCCGTTGAAGAATTTTTGAGCCTCCAGCAGATTCTTGATGCCATATACCTTTAAATTGTCGACAATGGCTGCTTCGCGGGCATTTTGCTCTGGAAGGATGATCCCCTTAAAATTTTCCTTACGGGCTTGTACTGCAATGGGCAGCGCACCTTTGATCGGGCGTAAATTTCCATCCAAGGCGAGTTCTCCTACGATTACATAATCACCGAGTTGCTCACCTTTCATCTGGCCGGTACTGGAGAGGAAGGCAAGGGCAATGGGAAGATCGTAGGCCGATCCTTCCTTACGTATATCGGCAGGAGCAAGATTCACCACAACGCGTTGACGAGGTATGCGCATGCCAATGTTCTTGACAGCAGCTGTGATGCGGGTAAATCCTTCTTTTACGGCATTGTCGGGTAAGCCGACGAGGTGGTAAAAACTCTTGCCGGCGGGAACAGTACCTCCCACGTTTACTTCGACGGTGATGGTCTTAGCATCAACTCCGATTACAGTACTGGCATATGTTTTTGATAGCACGATAGGAAATTAGATGGTTAGCAACTCCAATATAGGTTTTTTGTGACGAGCGTCAACCTTCCGAACCTGTGACGTACAATTATTCTAACTATTCGATCGGCAATTGCACCCGCAGTGCTCCCAATCCGACCACCCCCTGCAAAGGTTCGATCTCGACCTCTTCGATTGTTGGATCAAGCAAGCCCTCGCTAATTAAATATTGGAGGTACTTGATATATTCTTTCTTGTCCTTTTTTTGAACGTAGGCGATTACGATTTTTCCGTTTGCGGTAAGACGTTCTGAGCCGTCTTTCAGCAAGGCCTTGTCCAATCTCTTTTTTAGAATTTCGTATCGCACATCGTGCGCTCCCTCAACATCAAATCTCTTCTCATCGAGGCGAAAGCGAATTGAGATGGGTGCATCATGGACGTAGATTAGGTACGAGAGCGACAAGTCTATAGGCAGCTCAGGGCGAATATTCCTCATGAGGTGCTGTATCTCAATCATGCTTTTGATCTGCCATAGCCGCATGTTTTGCAAATGGTGCTCACCATAGCTTCCGTGCTCCAAAAGCGACTGGCCCAAATAAAAATTATATTCAATGCCATCGGTTTGAAATTTTTCAAATAGATGGGAGATAAATTTTTGATTGGTCGCTTCCTGACTATCGAGATAGCTGGTAATGGTTCGATTTATTTTACGCACGCTTTCATCAAAGCGGCTCCGTGCATCGTTGAGTGTATCCAGGTCAGGGTCCAGTTGCGTTAGATACTCATTGATCCAGAGACTGGCAGACAGCGCATCTTCTTCAGCTATTTTGCGCAACATCATATTTGTCTGACGGATTAAATTTACTGCGTCAGCTTCAAGATGTGCACTAAAGCCCTCATCCATTGCTTCGCGCTGCCGGGTTACTTCAGAGAGGGATTTATGAAGTAGGCTGATTTTATTTTTCTCAAAAATATTCTTCAATAAATCTTCTAGCCAACGCAAATTATTGATGAGATCGTAGCGCACCGCATCGTTGCGTATCAGGGTAGAATTGTTGATATCTATTTGCCCATACAAAGGCTGAACATCCCGAAACACCGGCGGCACGATGAAGTTGTGCTGTCCCTGTTCATCGATTGTTGCGTCCAAGTACTGGAATGCTGATGAGGTAAATTTCCACATTACAGAGGGATGTATGTGGGTAAATTTATCCTGAATAATGGCTTGTATCTTATTGTCAATACCCTCGCGATTTTCCTCCATTGCCAAATCATAGAGAGAAAGTACTTCTTTCATCCTGAGGCTCTTTACGTAATTGTATGCATAAGGACGAGTGGATCCGAGCTCCACGATACCGATTATGTTTTTATGCTGGTCACGAAGCGGCACCAACATTAGGCTGCGAAAACCGGCATTGATGAGCGCCTGCTCAATTGGTCTGGGGTCCTTCAGGCCGCGTAAATCTGAAATTATTTTAATGTGATTTTCAGCACATGCTCCTTCATAAATCGAACCAAGATTTGCGCCCTGAGTGGGATCCTCCTGGCCTCGTACTAATGGAAAATTAATTTTGTAGCGGGCGCTGTTGTTATTTTGGGGATACTCAAGTGCTTGTACTCCAAATCGTGAGTCGGGCAATCTGAGATAAATATTGGTGAGGCCTTCGATGGTAGTAATGCTTTGCGGACTGAGTAGACTATCTGATGCCAACAAGGTGCGCCTCAATCTGGAGATTACCTCGAGGTCCGTGACCTCGTTCATTACCGATACAAAAATCCCTTCGAAATAGAATATTTCTGGAGAGAATGTAGAGAGCCACAAGTCGGCGTCTTTGGGATTCTTTAATAAGAAATCAATTTGGGCTTGTGAAATTTCTGGAGGTTCTTGGGTCATCTTCACTTCCAAAAAATCCAGGATTGAGGTGGTCTTATAATATTGTCTTGGGGCCTGCTTGCCAAATTTCACCTTAAAGATATAAGGCATGATGTAGTCGAGGTCTAGCCCATATACTTTGTTGAGTATAATAAAGCAGGCACGAACACTAAATGGGATATGCTGAAAGCCACTGTATTGTTCTACCTCGATTTCGGCTTCGGGATTGTCGAGCAGATCAAACATGCCCCAGGTGATGTAAAACGGCTCGAAGCTAAAGGCTGGAGCAACATAGCCAAGTACACTGTGCGACAGTGCTGGTGGAAATACAGAGCCGAAAAGAAAGTCGAGCTGCGTATTGTCGTGCTCTTGTAGAAATTGTTTTTCGTCGTCGTGCGCTTCGAGCAGGTTTGGATGTTCGGAAATATAATCCTCAATCGAACGGCGAATCATCACGTGATGTGGGTTGCGCTCGTCTAGCGATTCCATCCATTGAGCCAATAGCGGTCGTAGACTGAAACGCACAGAGAACGGCAGGTGCTCCTGGTACAGCTGTTGACGAGCAAGCGCTAACAATCGCTTCGCCTTTCGTATCGACGAATCTTTGGGTACCATTTTATGTTGTGTTGTCGTTTTCACCGTATTGGTATCATGCTAAGAAGACGTTTCACAGCCAAATAAGCACGGAAGGAGTGATTAAGTTTCCGTTACTTTCTATTTTGGAGCAGGTGGCAAACATGGCAGATGAACAGCATATATAACGCATTGAATTGAAAGAAATTGAGTAAAAGAGAGATAGTATATCTTTTAGCAGGAGCGATGTTTTTTCTGCTTGCATTCATTCCCTTGCAACAATGTGTGATGAATCAGGCTACTCAGAGGGCCTTGGAAGAAGAGTCTAAAGCCGTGGGAGGGCAGGGGTTTTCCTATCGGATAAACCTTCCTGATACCACGCTGCTGCTGCCTCCTGTACTGACGGAGATCAGTGGTTTGTCTCTCAGTGATAACCCGAATCTGCTGCTTGGTGTTCAGGATGAGGAGGGCCGTATCTACTATATTTCGAAGGAAACAGGTAACGTGGAAAAGCAAATCAAGTTTGGAGGCTCCGACGACTATGAGGGCCTTGAGCTGATGGATGGGGAGATCTACGTAGTGAATAGTAAAGGCAATTTTGACGTATTTCGGCTTGACCGAAAGGACAAGGACGAAAAAAGGACCGCAAAGACCTTTTTATCGAGCGATTATGATGTTGAGGGCCTTGGCTCTATTCCAGATAAAAAAATTATGCTGGTAGCCTGCAAATCAGCAAGAACCAAAAAAGATCGAAACCGAAAGATCTTCAGATTGGATCCAGACCGATTGAAGATCGACAGCATCCCGTATCTGGTGCTTGACTATCTGGCGATCAATAAATTGCTGGGGCGGCCAGAGGAAAGTCCAATTTTTAGCCCCTCAGGCATTTGCGTACATCCTCAAACAGGAGAGATTTATATCATCTCGTCTCCGGCAAATGCTCTTGTGACTTATGATCAGGCGGGCAACTTGAGGGCGGCGGTTGAGCTGAGTCGGACATTGCATCCACAACCCGAAGGAATTACGATAGATGATCAAGGCGTTTTATTCATCAGTAATGAAGGCAAGATTGGGTCTGCAAAACTGCATATCTTTTCACCATCTTAGTCGAAAAGCCCTACCTTGATGACGTATCTATAGCCATGACGCTCAAAGAACTAAGGAAAAAGGCGCAACAGTTTGCCCTGCTATATTTTGAGACCGAAATACCGACGAAGTACGTATTTCACTCCAATGCGCACACGAGAGAGGTGGTTGCCGCAGGGAGATCATTGAGCAAGGAACTGTCACTAACGGACGAACAAACCACCGCTTTGGAAATTGCACTCTGGTTTCATGACTTGGGGTATGCCAAAGGAGGACATGAAAATCATGAAAAAAGGTCTGCTGAGCTTGCCACAAATTTTCTCCGTGATCATGATGCAGAAGAAGTATTGATAAGTACCGTACAGCGACTTATCATGGTAACCCGTCGCGATGCGGAGCCCGAAGATCTTCTTGAAGAAGTGGTGAAGGATGCCGATACGAGCCATATTGGATCGAAGAGCTACTTGGCAAAGTTAGGACTACTGAGATCGGAATGGGAGGCAGTTGGTCGGGAGCAATACGATGAAAAAGATTGGCTTAAGCTAAATCTGGAATTTTTACAACGTCATAGTTTTCGCTCACCCGTAGCGCGAAGTATATATCGTCGTCGTAAGCGTAAAAATATCCTCAAACTGCAAAAGCAACTGCAGGACCTGGTCGATTTTGAAGAGTTGTCGGTAGATCTTGATATTGATGGAAACTTGGCAGAGCGCCTATTTCCAAAGAGAGCTGATCGCGGTGTAGAAACCATGTTTCGGGTCACACTACGCAATCACAACAATCTGAGTGTGATTGCTGACAACAAAGCGAATATCATGCTGTCGATTAATGCGATCATGCTGTCTATCGTAGTATCGAGCCTTGCTCCCAAACTGGACGCAAACCCTCACCTAATCGTGCCCACCACGATGCTGATTGTGGTCTGTATGATCTGCATTATTATGGCGACTCTTTCTACACGCCCCAAAGTCTCTTCTGCCAATTACAGCGATGAGAAATTTCTAGACAGTAAATTCAACATTTTATTCTTTGGAAATTTCATGCAATTGCCGATTGACAAATTTGAGTGGGGTATCGGAAAGCTTATGAGTGACGAACGCCTCTTGTATAGCTCTCTGAGTAAGGATTTGTATTACCTCGGCTTAGTGCTGGGGAAAAAATATCGGTACTTGTGGATCTGCTATAATATTTTTATGATCGGCCTGGGTATTACCGCGATAGCTTTTATCGTGGCATTTGTGATGGCTCCTACAAAAATCTAAACGCTCTCTTATTCAATTGAGAGCAATGAGAGCAATCGCTCGGCGACTCTTCGGTCTTCAGGTTTGCAAAGGTCCAGGTACTTGGTGAGCGCTTCTTTTGCCCCAGCACTCTGCTTCAATTCCAAAAGAGCAAGTGCCAGATTGAATTGAACATCGGGCAAGGCTGAGTCTATTTCTGCAGCAATTTCATAGTGACTGGAAGCAAGGAGAAAATTTCCCATGTCAAAATACATGTTGGCTAAATTAAAATGCCCCTCCAGATGACGTGGATCTTCACATACGGCTTTGCCGAAACAATCGATAGCCTTTGTCGTACGACCGCTCCTTGCGTGCAAAATTCCTAGATTGCAATAGGCATCGGCGATGCAATCCTGATTTGCAATTGCCTGCAGATATTGGGTCTCTGCGAGCGCATCATTGACCCCGTCGTATTCTAGTGCAGCCGCAAAATGGTTTACAGAATGCAGTGGCTGAATAGATCGATGTCGTGCTTGCTTTTGCTGAAAGAGATTGAGTTGCTGGTCTCCTGTTTTCTCCCGATGCGCACGCCGGAAGCCTAGTTTTCTACTCCGGTCAGACCGGTAAGGAACCATCTTAGCCATGATACTAAGGTAGGTATTATTACGAAAAGTACTAATGTGTTTTAGGCTGTTTTCTTTTTCTCATCCTCGGCTTTTTTCCCTTTGGCTTGCTTCAGAGGTTTCTTTTCCGTTTTTGCCTGATTGATGCTCTCTTGCAAGGCGGTCATGATATCGACAATTGGCGCCTCCTCTTCAGTGAGCGTGACGACTTCCTTGCCCTCTATTTTGGCATCAATAATTTCCTTGACGGCATGATAGTATTTGTCTTCCAAGACCAGATCTGCGAAAGGTTTTTCCATCGATGCAACCAGGGTCTCCGCCAGTTTCAACTGGGCTTCGTCGGTCTCCACATGGCCTACATCTGGCACACTCCCAATGTTGCGTAGTTCTTGTGGGTAGCGCAATTTGTACATCACCAGCCCGGCATCTAGCGGAGAGATGAGTACAATGCTTTCGCGCTCACGCAAAACCACTTTTCCGATGGCAAGCTTATTGGTATTTTTTAGAGTTTCACAGAGCAAAGAATACGCTTTGCTAGCAACTTCACCATCGGGACCCGCAAAATAAGGCGTGTCGAAAAGGGCAGGATTGACATCGTCGGCATCGACAAAAGCATCGATCTCAATCACTTTTGTACTCTTCAATTTTACCTTATCCAGGTCTTCCCCATCGATGATTACATATTGATCTGGTTCGTACTCATATCCTTTTACAATGTCTCCCGTCTTCAGCGGCTCGTCACAGACTTTGCACGTTTTCACGTACCCAACCGGGCCGTTATCTTCCTTGTGCAATTGTCGAAAGCTGATCGATTGAGACTTTTCAATCGCACTGTACATGCGGATTGGGATCGTAACTAGCGAAAATCGAATATGTCCTTTCCAGATTGCTCTCATGACAAATAGTTATTTAGTCTAATACACATCAAATTCTATACCAATATCTTAGCGGCTATACGGCCTTCAATTCGAGAAAGACTGGCTCCCGATATGTGCCATTTGCCGTGAGGCTTGCATATTCAATATTACAGGAAATCCGCGGAGCAATCCAGGTGCTGACTCGATCATCGGCCGTTTTCTCCTCGATCGGTTTTGCAATGATGTCTTCAAGATCAATAAGTGCCCGGATTTCAGCTTGCTTTTCGGCACTAAATCCGGTGCCTACCTTACCACGGTACAGGATCTGTTTGCCGGTTACTTCGGCAATGTGGAGCGCTCCAAAAGTTGCTTTACGCTCACCTTCGGCCTGAGTGTAGCCAATGATGTACACCTCCTGGGTCTGCCGAAATTTGATCTTTAGCCAATCGGTAGAGCGCTTGGCCATGCTGTATTTAGACTGTCGACGTTTGGCCATGATGCCTTCGAGATTCATTTCCCGGGCAGCCTCGTAGAGGGCTTTTCCATCATCCATTTCTTCACTGACCCGATAGTTGCCCCCTTTCTTGATCGAGTCTTTCAGCCAGATGCGGCGGCGCTCGATTGGCTCATTGATTAATGATCGTCCGTCGAGGTAGAGACAATCAAAGAGGTAACATACTGCTGGATGTTTGCGTGTACCGCTCTCTATGCGAGCCTCATTTTGGCTGTGCATCCGACTGATCACGCGTTTAAAATCAGGCCGGCCAGCCGAATCAAGACAGACGATTTCACCATCAAAAATTCCATTGGAGATCCGAAAAGACTCGGTGAGTCTGGTGAGATCAGGAAACTGGGCGGTGAGGTCGTTTTGGTTTCGCGAGCGAATTTTTACGATACCCTCTTCAATGGATATGATCGCTCGGATTCCATCCCATTTTACTTCATAAAAGTAGTCAGCATGGTTTCGCGGTATTTTTTTGGTTTGGTCTGCCAGCATGGGAGCAATCGGATCATCAATGATGCGGATGAGGTCTGAGTCTACTCGCTCCAGAAGCCACTCCTTCGGCTTCGTATTGTGCATACGGTATTCTCCTTCAAGCTGGGGGCTAGAGAGCCTGAAATAAAATCCTGTCTTCTTTTCTTTCGTGATTTCATATTTGCCGCGGGCGTAGATCCACATCATGCCACCCCCATATTCTCCCTTGGGTATCTCCCCATCGAATTGCAAATATTGGATGGGGTGCGGTTCGGTTTCGACAGCCAGTCGCTTGATGCCGGGTTTGTGCGGCAGACCTTTGGGTACTGCCCAGGAAAGGAGCGTGCCGTCTTTTTCCAATCGTAGATCGTAGTGCAGTGAGCTGGCATGGTGGCGATGCAATACAAAGGCATTTCCGTCGGTCTTGAGCACCGCTGGTGCTGGTTCTGGAGTTTTGGAAAAATCGCGTTTCGCGGCATAGTCTGCGAGCTGCTCAGGTGTTTTGTAATGGGCTGATTCGGGTAGGACGATTTCGGCTCCGCTTCGATTGGTCTTGTCGGTATGTAGAAATGCACCGTAGCTTGAGAAGCCCTCCCAACTATCCCCTTCGTTTTTGACTAGTTCGAATACATTGCGCAAATTGTATTCGATCGGATCATTGGTGATGGACAGTTTTTCCCACGTGAGAGGCATCGAGACTGGGGCACCTTCCCGACCCCGCACGGAGTATGGAGCGATGATTGTTTGTGAACTTCTATTTCGATAGATATCAAGCAGTAATTTTCCTTGTCGTGCTTCCTTTTGGATTTTGAGCGTGATATCTGCCGAGTACATTTTGACGAAGTCTTTACCGATTTGCTCTACGGCGTCAAACATTGTATCGTAATCATAAACAGGTTCAATGGGGATGAATAAATGAATTCCCTTGCCGCCACTGGTTTTGACAAAGGCCCGATAGCCCAGAGGCTCGATAAATTCTTTGAGTCGTACCGCGATGTCTTTTATTTCTGCAAAAGGCTGACCGTCGCTGGGGTCGAGATCGAAGATGATGAAATTGGGCACTTCATTTTTAGGAGCCTTGTCTTGCGTGATGTGCAGTTCGACCGAAGCGAGATTGGCCAGCCAGACCATGATGGCATCTTGATTGGCCAGCATGTATTCTTTTTTTCGTCCTTTCCCGAGGGCAACGGTTTCGATCCATTTTGGAGCCCAGTCGGGCTTGTCTTTCTGAAAAAACTGATGCGCTTGGATGCCATCGGGATAGCGGATTAAAGACAAGGGACGATTCTTGATGTAGCGCAGGATCGTTGACGACATCGACAGGTAGTAATTGACCAGTTCGGCTTTGATGATTCCCGTTTCTGGAAAGAGCACTTTGTCAAGATTGGTCAGTTTGATCTTGTGCTTACCTACCTGGGTGAGTTGATACTTTGCCATGCGCTACCAGGTGAAGATGGTGAAAAACGATAAAAAGACAATACAGATGGATTTAAAGGAAAAGTGGGTGTCAGGGATTCAATTACTGCTGATCATTCAGCGACCAATCATAATCCAGGTACTGGATCTTCGCATCTGCTGAGATGGGTTTGATGGCATATTTATTCACGAACGATTTCAGGTCATCATTTTTGGTAAAATCACCTTTGAACCAAGAAAATATTTTAGACAATTGGGCTGGATTTTTTGCGGGGTGGTTGCGCAGAGGATCATTGATAAAGCGTCTGGCTGCATCGTCCAATTGTTGGTCCAGGCTAGTAGCAGTAAATGCGCGATTAATCAAGGCAGGACAAGAATAGCTCGCACAGTTTACTGCAAAATGAATGCGCGGCTCATTAAAATGTTTTCGGATTATGCCATGCTCTATATTATTGAGATCGTAGGAGTGATTTTCAATTTGAATGAATTTAATGTCCCAGACGGTATTCACGAATGGAATCCCATTCTTAATGTCCTTTATTCCTGAGACAGGATAATGGTCTGCAACAATTTTTACCGTGTAGGCATTGTAGGCATTGATCCAGTAGGCCAGCTGTTCGTCCTTGCTCCAGTGTTTGTCATTGGGATGATTTTTGGAAAGTAGCTGCAAGTACGTTTTTAACTTTTGACTGTCTTGTCGAAAACCACTGTAATCTACCCACCCGTCGTCTGAGACATGTGTTTGTAAGAGCGTATCCCAAAGCTCATGCTGAATCGGTATGGCTTCTGAGAGTTTCTTTTTTACACGGCACCCAGTGCACAGCAGCAAGGATGTGGCAAAAAGTAAAATTGAAATTTTCGCGGAGGTCATCTTCAGCCTGCGATGATCATCAATTGAATTGATAGAGTAGGCCCAACTGAAGGCTGCGGGATCTGCCAAATTTTGTGGCATGATGCCCAATGGATCCATGGAGATGTTTTTGTTGCTGTGCCTCGGCAAAAACCGTGAAGTTGCCCGCCAGCTTACCTTCGACACCAAGTGCCATGCTGGTCATCCAATAGACATTGTTGTCGGCAAGGCCCTGGTTTAAAAGACCTTCTTTATACTTTTTCTCTTGAGAATCGTTTGTCTGTATGCCAGGTGCGGAGCTTGTTCCATCTAAACCAGCATAATTTGCCAGAACTACTCCATTGGCAACTACGCCCCCTTTGACATATGCTTTGAGATCGTCTTTTTGGAAAACGTTGTAACGAATATGTAGTGGTAGCTGCACCTTGCGAATTGTATTCTTATCTCGCCTGGCACTTGTGAGAAAAGTCAATCTCTCGTGAGCCAGACCAAAATCAAATCCGATGCGACCAAATTGCACGTTGGCAATAAATCCTATTCCAAGTGGGTCAATCTTATCTTCGGTAAGAAATTTGCCGATTTTATTTGGATGAGGTGCACTGGTGCTATGACGACTAAATTGACTGTAGAGGCCAATTCTCGTCTTGACCTTGCTGGATTTGGAAACAATGCCCAAGGCTTCCTGATGCAGTTCTTCGGCAGAAGCCGGTGAGTCTTCCCAGACCGTAATCGACTCGACATTGTCATGGTCTACCGTAAATGCGACATTGGGCAGGATGGTGAAGTCAGAAGTGGTAGCCTTCTTCTCAGCCACTGGAGTAGCAGATGAATTCGCAACTGAACCAACGCTGGTCTTATTAGCGACGAATATTTCGCTTTTCTGCTCTTTGACGAATTCAGAATCTATTTTGTCAACTACACCAACTTCGGTTTTTGCAGCAACGATGTCGCCGACTACCTGCACTTTAGAGGAGGAAGGACTAAACTCGACCTGTGCAGTAGATGTCTCAGCAACTGTACCAGAACTAGTGCTGACCACGGCTTCCTTTCTAGCGACCTCTGAGTTTACCTTATCTTTTTGATCTATGTCTACAATGGCAGCCTTAGAGTCTGATTTATCTTGATGATCTGTATCAGTTGCGGCAAAGTCGGATCTCTGGACGCGCTCCTGATGTGGGAGAGGTGTACTTTCTACGCCCATGAATTGCACAACAGTAATCAGGGCAAGTACGATCACTGCGGCTTCGAGCACCTTAAGCGCAATGATGCGACGACGATATTCTATGGCTTGCAATCGCTCCAGAAGAACACCCCATGATCGAGCATTGTACGGAATAATCAAGTTACCTACGGCCTTGCGCGCAGCTTCATCCACCTGAGCAGCTTCTGTCTTGCTCATGCGATCTCTCATAGCTTTCCAAGACCCTGCTTCATACGGTACCACTAGGTCACCCAGAGCGAGACGCACTGTTTCATCTATTTGTCCGTTTGCGCTGGCTTCGAGCTTTTCTTGCATGCGAGCCCAGGATGCCTCCTCGTAAGGCACCTCAAGATTCCCTAAGGAATCGCGAAATAAGTTGTCAATATCGTGGATGTCCTGATTCTCCATTATACTTTCCTGCGTCCGACCATTACTTGCAACTTCGAACGTGCTTTTACTAAATTGGATCGAGACGTGCTCTCCGAGATATCTAAGCGATTCGCAATTTCTCGGTGGGAGTAACCCTCGATCACATACATGTTAAAAACAGTACGGTACGCCGGACTAAGCCGTTGTATGTACTGCAGTATTTCTTTCTCGCCGCACGTACTGATGGCATCAGGCTCTGATGAACTTGCATCATACACCTGATCCAGATCTTCGGTCCGTCTCCGGGTTCGCTTGCGATAGTAATCAATCGATGTATTGATCACTATGCGACGAATCCAGGCACTCAAAGAAGTTCCCACCTTGTACTTGCCAACGTTTTGGAAGACCTTGATGAATCCTTCGTGCAGAATATCCATTGCTTCTTCTTTGTCGCCAGCATAGCGCAAGCAGATTCCCATCATCACACCAAAGTGATCTTCATACAACTTTTGTTGAGCCCACTTTTCCTCACGGATGCAGGCGCTAATAAAGCTGTGTTCTTGATTCTCCAGATTGATGATGAAATCCATCTTTACTTACATATCTCTTTGTATGCCAAAAAGATAGCCCTATTTCAACGCCGTCAACAAGCCACTTGCTGCCTTTAACATTTATCTAACGCTGCAATTTCAACTTTTGGATAAAAACATGAAGGATCTTAATCATATGTTACGTGCACATTTTAAATTTGTTCCATGGCAGAAGAACCCGAAACAGTGACGGAAGAGAATGAAAATGGAGGGATCACCACTCTCACAGGGATGTATGAGGATTACTTCCTCGATTATGCGTCTTATGTCATCCTCGAGCGAGCTGTGCCGAACATCGAAGATGGCCTTAAGCCAGTGCAAAGACGCCTGCTCTACAGTATGAAGGTGCTCGATGATGGTCGTTTTCATAAGGTAGCCAACATCATTGGCAACACGATGCAATACCACCCGCACGGAGATGCTGCGATTGGCGATGCACTTGTAAAGTTGGGACAGCACGACCTGCTGGTCGAGACGCAGGGCAACTGGGGAGATACCCGTACCGGCGATAGCGCTGCGGCACCCCGGTACATCGAAGCTCGCCTGAGCAAATTTGCACTCGATATTGCGTTCAACAAGGATACCACAGAATGGCAGATATCCTACGATGGGCGTAAACAAGAACCGATCAACTTGCCCATGAAGTTTCCTTTGCTGCTGGCACAGGGTGTCGAAGGCATTGCCGTCGGGCTCTCTACGAAGATCATGCCGCACAACCTGGGTGAGCTGATTAAAGCCTCGATCAAGATATTGGAAGACAAGCGCTTTCAGATATTTCCCGACTTCCGCACCGGTGGTCTCATGGATGTGGAAAACTACGCCAATGGCAAAAAAGGGGGAAAACTAGCAGTGAGAGCAAAAATTGAGAAGCTGGACAAAAACCGTCTTGCCATCACTGAGCTGCCTTATGCCGTCACTACGGGCAGCCTGATTGACAGCATTATTAAAGCCAACGACAAGGGCAAAATCAAAATCAAGAAGGTCACCGACAATACGGCCAAAGATGTAGAAATTGTGATCGATCTGGCTTCGGGTATTTCAGCAGAGCAGACGATTGATGCCCTCTACGCTTTTACCAATTGTGCAATTTCAATCTCTCCCAATGCGTGTGTAATTATTGATAATAAACCTCACTTCCTTGCGGTAAATGAGGTGCTGCGTATGTCTACTGAACATACCAAAGATCTGCTGCGCCAAGAACTTGAAATCAAGAAAGCCGACATTCTTGCGAAATGGCATTTTGCCAGCCTCGAAAAAATATTTATTGAAAATCGGGTCTACCACGAAATTGAAGAATGCGAAACCTGGGAGGCCGTGCTCGAAACCATTGACCGTGAAATGCGGAGATACATTTCCGACCCTGGCGATAAAGTAAAGAAGGGCGATAAGCGATTAAAATTAAATCGACCTTTTACGCAAGATGATATTATTCGACTTACTGAAATAAAAATTAAGCGAATTTCGAAATTCAACAGCTTTAAGGCCGATGAATACATCAGCGGGCTGAACGACGCGCTGACTCAAGTCAATCACGATCTCAAGCACCTCACCGCTTTTGCGATTGCCTATTTCGAAAACCTTTATGAAAAATACGGAAAGCATCGACCACGACGAACAGAAATAACATCCTTTGAGGAGATAAATGTTGTACAGGTGGTGGCAAATAATGCCCGTCTCTACGTAAATCGAAAAGATGGTTTTATCGGGTCGGGTATGCGCAAGGATGAATTTATTCGCGAGTGTTCGGACCTTGACAATATCATTGCCTTTAAAAAAGATGGGACTTTCAGAGTTTCCAGAATTGCCGACAAAGTATTTATGGGCAAGAATATTTTGCATGTCGACGTGTGGAAGAAAGGCGACAACCGCAGCACCTACAATTTAATTTATTTGGAGGGTAAGACAGGACGTGCAATGGCAAAGCGCTTCAACGTATCTGCCATTACACGCGACAAGGATTACCACCTCACCAAGGGGCATAAGGGCTCAAAGGTGCTCTACCTGACGGCAAATCCCAATGGCGAGAGCGAAGTGGTTTCCATCCAGCTCACACCTGGCTGTCGTGCGCACAAAAAATTATTTGATTTTGATTTTGCCGAATTGGAAATTAAAGGCCGTGGTGCTGGAGGTAACATTGCAACCAAATATCCGGTGCGAAAAATTACCCAGGTTTCGATGGGAACATCCACCTTGGGAGCCATCGAATTCTGGGCAGACAAGGCAAGCGGCCGAATCAACAGCGATGGCATGGGTCTGTATCTTGGAAAATTTGATACGGGAGATTTAATTATCGCACTCTATGCGAAAGGGCATTATATATTGCACGACCCCGACCCGCTGATGAAAATATCGCACGAAGGATTGGTACACGTTGGCAAACTAAATAAGGATACCGTGGTAAGCATGGTGCACTACGATGGAGAAAAGAAATGGTCGATGGCAAAGCGATTTAATATTGAGACGTCAACCATCGATCAGCCTTTTGAGGTCGTTACAGAGCACGCTCGATCCAAAATACTATTTGCGACCACCAAGGATACGTGCACTGTGCAATATTCGTACATGGCCGACAAAAAGAAAATTGAAGAACGTGTTGCATTGCACGAATTTATCGATGTAAAAGGTTGGAAGGCGCTTGGCAATAAATTGGTTGATAAGGTCATTAAAACCATTTCTGAAGTTGTGCCAGAAGATGGCGATGAGAAGGAGAATGGTTTGAAGCCTGGCGATACTATTGAATTTGATTTGAAATAGGATTCGCTGCGAAAGGAAATTTTCTGGAACCACGGAGACACCAAGACCTTGAGAAGATCGCCAGCGCTCCTATTTAATAATTTGAAGTAGGATTCGCTGCGCTCATTTTTCGGTTGTTGCACAAAGAGGCACTGAGGAAAGCACGGGGAGGCACTGAGTGAGAGGTTCGCTACGCTCAGGGTTGAAAATACGATCTTATAACTACTGAGACACGGAGGCGTTTGCTGTATTCTTTGTGCCTTTGAGGCTTTGAGGCAAGAGACATAGTTTTACAAAGAGATGCGCAGAGGGGTGCACGGAGATTCACTGAGGGTTCTTTCAGGATTTAGACTTGGTGCCTTTGTGCCAAGAGATCGAGTAGACCTACAAGACCACAACCTTTCGAGTGCCGACATGTGAGTCTGTGACCATCTGAATAACGTATGTGCCAGAGCTCAACGCCTGCAGTGAAAGTTCGGTGCGTTGATTACCATTAGCCCAGGGTTTCTCTAGCAACAGTTTACCATGGAGATCGAAAATGCGCAGTAGTTGAGGAGACCATGATGCCTCAACCTCAACCGAAAGAGATTGACGAGCTGGATTGGGATATACCATCCAATCATTTTCAGGAATTTCATTTTTGACAGACACAGTTCCACTTACTTGAATTGGTAGCGTTGTAATTGGAACCCATCCTCCCATCTGATTGATAACGGTAAAGGTAAGTGCATCGGCAACGGTGTCATTCACTTCATGTCGATAACTTATGGCGCCAGAGGAAATCATCTCTTGACTAAACTGATCGCCACTCTGCAGCGCAGTGCTGCCATTGAGCAGTGTTCCTTGTGAGGGCGCTTTAACAATCGTGTATAAGAGGCGGTCGGGTCCTAAATCGGAACTGGAGGCCAACAAATTAAAGGGATCGAGAACAGACTCACCCCCTACCAACACGTCGAGTGGATTTACGGTAAGTGCTGGCATTTCTGGTGCGATGCTGCCGCACAATTCCAGATTCCACGCGGTGATCATGCCACCACTGCCGGCGGTGCTGTCATCTACGATGAGCGTCCAATCGCCTGATGTGCCTTCGCCGATGAATACTGTGAGGCTATCCTGTGGTCGGTACAACTGACCGGTAAAGGTCGTACTGCAGGTGAAGTCAAGATTTGATTCATCATCAAAACCAAGGGAAAATTGACGACTTGAAAAGCCACATTGATCTGCAAAGAGCTTGACTTCGGTACCGGCAGGACTGACAAGGGTTACTGCCAGATCTCCAAATGCCTCATGAAAACCGGCTAGTCCATTGATGTTGACATCGCTGATGATCCCATCCTGGTTTACGACAATGTTAGAAGTAATCTGGGCTTCTTGTGACTGCGAGAGATTTTGAGGAAGATCTGATGCAGCATACGTTTCACAAACCTGGCTGATGGTGTGAAAGGCAAAGATCTCTGATGGTAAGCCAACTCCACAAACGTTGCTTGGGATGACCCTCCAATAGTAGAGCGTATTTTCCTGAAGCAAGTCATCACTTATGAAGGCGGTACCGCTGAGATCATCAACTGCAATCGCATCTACAAAGCTCGGAGATGTGGCAATCTCGATGCGATGCTGGTCTGCAAAAGGACTGGCCATCCAGGCAAATTCTGGACGGGTTGTGATGTTGGCAGCTCCATTGAGAGGGCTAATCAGTGCCATGTCGGCAAAATCATTGAGTATAGCTTCAAATTCTACTTGCCGAAAGGTCGTATCGCCGCCAGTGACCAGACCCACCTGCAAGGTCTGCATGCCTTGCATAACATCTGCTGAAAAACGTGCTTCCAGTGCAACGGTATCTCCTGGCACCAGCGTGGTGATGCCGGAGACATCAACTCCATCCGGTACGTCGGTGACGATAATTTCTGACTCATCGGCAAACCCATTTACCGCAAAGGTCTGCACATCGAAAGTAGCTGATGCCGGAGTGCAGACCTGAATGTTATGATCTGAAACATCCCATGCGATAGTCGGTGTCTCTGCATCCTTGAGAATCGAGTTTTGGCCGATGGAAAAGAAGATGTTGTCGTCTGCCTCGACCATGAATCGAACTTGATCGGTGGCTGCAACTTGTGGTATTACGACGAGCTGCTCCCCATCATTTCTCACTGGCCCGGCTAAGAGAATCGGGAATGTGAGGCCATCATCGAGCGACATTTTGATATTGACAAATCGGCAATTGACGGGTGCCAATTCGGTGCCTCCTGATTCCCATTGGAATAAATAGGCCTCTCCCACTGCGAGTTGAGGTGTTTCTGTTAGTGAGGGGATGAAAAACGGACCAGCATCTCCGGTAACTTTAAAACTTACCTCATCCCAGGCAAAGGCTCCACCCGAGGAATTGTTGTCGCGAGCCGTCACCCGAAAGGTCAAGTCACGACTGTAGGTAGGCAGTACTTCTGTATTGTCAGACGCATCCGATAAGATTTTTTCAAGATCAGGTAAGATACGCTCGGGCGAAAGAGTCGGCAGAACGGAGCGAAAAATCGGGCCGTTTCCAACGGGATTCTGGATAGGAGTTTGGGCAGCCTGTCCCGCCCCGGCGTTGTATTGCTCCCAAGTAAAAGTGACCGTATCGCCATCCATGTCAGATCCTTGTGCCTTGAGCTTGAAGGGTGTTTGGATGGGAATAAAAAAACCACTTTGATGCAGGGATTCGACTTCAGGAGGGTTGTTCGTGCTGGCAATCACTTCTGCACAACTGCGGCCTGAACCCGTGCTGACAAATGTGGTGATGTCAATCAAGGAGTTGTTGTGAAAGTAAAAATCCTCGCTAAACGCAATGTTTTGATCACCGCAGGCACCTGCATACGACATAATCGTGGTACCGCTCCCTGGTTCAAAAGCAGTGCCGGAGTTAAACTGATTGTCTGGTGCATTCGGGCAGCTGTTCCAGGTATGTTCGGCCCCAAACTGATGTCCCAGTTCATGACAAACCACCCCGATGTAGAAGCGATCTGGATTGGGATTATTCAATTCGCACGATGATCCGAAACCTTTGTTCGTGCCACAGACGGTACCGATGCCACCTGAGGTACCTACGATGTTTCCACAATCGGTGCCAAAGACGTGCCCGAGATCATATTTATTGCTTACAAGATTTGCCGCGAGGTAGTCATTGTTTTCGTTGGCCATGGTGCCAGCATTGCCGTTGGTGTAGGGATCTAGATCACTACTAAGAAAAATCAGGCTGTCATTTTCGGCGATGAGACTCAGATTTATGGAGAGTTCGCTCTCGAGGATAAAGTTGATTCTGTTCAGGCCAGTATTCATCGCAGCCAGGGCCCCTTCGACAGTGCCACCGTGCTTCTGAGCATACTCTCCTGTGCACGCAAGTGCCAAATCATAGCGTCTCAGATCGATCGGTTCTGCCGATCGGGAAAATGGAGAGGTGCGAGGGGCTTCCTCCAAGAAGGTCAGGTCGGTGGTGCTGGCAAAAGAATGGTCATGAGCAGTATAGGTGTCGCGCAGAGTTGGATCGACCTCGTACTCATCCAGAAAGTAAATGAGCGTGAGTTTCTGCTCACGCAGCGCATCGAGATATACCTCCCGGTTACCCACCCGATATACACCATTGAGCCCGTGCACTGAGAAATCGATTCGACCTTTTATGCCATCGTGCTCTATCTCATACGAGCGAATGGAGGGATAGCGTTGCGCCAGTTCAGCATGAAAATTTGAAATTGGGTTTAAGATGACGCGAGCCAACGTGCCATCGGGCATGGGGAGATCAAAGCTGCCTTCGCTTGGTGCCAGCAGATTATGGGAAAATACCTGGTACGTAGTCGGTCGTGCTGGATCGGCTTGCAGCTGCTCGTAAACAATACTGGGATCGATAGATTGCCAGGATGATTGGGCTGCAAGAGATAGCGGGAGGAGGCAAATACAAAGGGTGAATATTCGAATCATGGTATGAAATTAAGCTTAATCAGAAAAACGCACTAACCTGTGCCCGTGCTGTATGCACCACTTTGGCTGTCTCCGACTTTCGGCCATCGTACGAAATATTAATGCGGATATTATTAGCCAACCTCCGATCGTAAGACAGACCCCAAATCCAATTGGTGCCGTTCTTGAGACCCTCAAGCATCGTAAACTCCAGGCTGGGATTGGGATTTCCGCTGAAATCGATTAGCACCAGAGAGACATTAAATCGCAGTGCAGAGGTGCTGGCCTGATTCCAAACCGACTCCAGGTTCACATCATTAATCATCGCTTGCTGACCGCCATCTTCCAGCACATTGGTCTTGTCCACTCTACGGTATTTACCATTGAGCCGAAATTTGGTAGAAGGCTGCCAGGTGATTTCTGGTTTTATTTCATAACCCTCAATCTGAAAATCCTTGGCATCAAAACTCTCGCTGTCTTGTACGTTGATTTCGCGAGAAAAACTGAGAATTGTGCTCCAGGATTTCTTAAAATTGATGCGAGAGCGCAAAGTATGTCGCGCGAGGCCCTTAGACTCAAATCCCGTGGTGAGAATAATGCGATTGCGAAAATCTTCCCACTCCCACTGAAAGTCGTAGCGTGGATTGGTACGGTTGAAATAAAAGACGTTGCGAATTTGCGAGCTTACCGAAATCAGGGAGCTATCAGCAATGCTGAGCTCAAATGGGTTCCACAGCGAAGCACTGCTATTTTGCAAATTCTTCCGATCGATGCGGATCGAACCCTGATCGGAAAATTTTGCCAGAATTCCATCCTTATTTGTCAGCGCCTTGCGTGGGTCGAGTGAGTAACTCTGATTGAAGGTTATGTTATTCGTCGGGATAAATTCATTGGTGAGGATGGTAACCCGCACGTATTCTGCTTGTTCTTGAAATGCCGCAATTGCAAACACGTTGACCTGCTGGATGCCGTCGCCATTCACATCAATGAAGGTATAGACACCCAATCCTGGATCGACTTTCAGATACTGAAATGTGCGCTTGGGTTCTTGACCCGAACTAACCTGGTAGGTGGTATTGGTGCGCAGTAGACCTTCGCCAATATTGAGTTGGTGCGTAATGCGGCCGAGGTAATTGAGACCCGCTTCGGCGGTCTGTCGCTCGGGATCGAGGATCGAAAGATTGCGCACGGTAAGGGTACCATCGAGTATCGATGTCACTCCTTCTGCCCAACGACCACCAATCGAGAAGTCGTCGGCGAGGGTTGCGAGCCCATACTGGGTATTGCGCGCGCGATAGTCCCAGCGCTTTTGATACGACATCTCAAGGTTGAGTTTTTTACCCTGTTCTTTGCGCAGGTAGATTTTGCCCAGATCGTAGTAAAAACTACTTAGACTCAGGGTATCGCCTTGGTCGAGGTTGCGCACGCTGTTTTTCTCCTCTTCAAAGTAGGCACCAAGCGTCCAGTTGCGAGCAGTACCAAAAGACTTAGAAATGTCGACAATGGGTCGCTGAAAGGTCGATGACCGAAATTGATCTTCAGAACTTAGATGATTGAAAATGGCCTTGATGGCGAAGCCTGGATTTTCAAATCGAGCAGTGATGAGGTGTTTGTTGCCGTCGTAGAGATTCTTGCGAAACAGGCCGCTGTATTGGTAGCTCAATTCCTTGTTGCTACCCTGCCGCAAGGCTATCGAGGCAAACATGAGATGTTCGTCATCCTGATCGATGTCCCGAAGATTCCAATCACGTGAAAACTCAGCAGCCCGATAGGGGTTGAGTGCTCGAAAATCCTGCTGCACAAATTCATGCATGAACGAAGTTGCAAAGATGAGATCTGGAGCATCTTCCTTTTTCTTGAGCGTAAATGATTTATCGAGGCGATTATTGATGGCAAAACCGACGTCGTCTCCCGAATCTCCATCGGAAAATCGATTCAGATCATTTTTGGTGGCACTCACTTCTGAGCGAAATACTCCTTGCTTGCCGAGATCTACATGCCCTCCGAAGGTGTACATCTGCCGCTGACGAGGGGTGACCAGCTGCTGCACCGGACTGTGGGTGCCCCTGGGCCCACTGACGGGATCAGGCTCCAGCCAGGCATACACCTCCCCATTTGACTCACTTGCGACTTGTATGTAGTCGCCCTGATTTTGACCAACGAAGGTGAAACGTGCCGTGTACAGTGCTACCTCGGGATCTGAACTTCGCACCAAGACACGATCAAAACCCAACGAATCGATAAGCGCATACATCACAATATTGGGATCAAATCCTTCGTCTCGACGCCTGATTGAGCTGCTGAATGAAGACTCAATATTATCTCCCAAATCCGCGAGAAATCGTTTGTCTTCAGTTGTGAGGTTGAGCAAGCCAGCGGAGAGGATACCGTCTTGCTCGCTGTAGGCATTAAAGTGCAGACCGTATCCCTTTGCCTGGTAGTCGATCTCACCGGTGTAGATCGAGCGATTGTAACTCTGCACGGAGTATTCATACTCCGCAATGATGCGCTTGTCTTTGGTGATCAGCTGGTTGGGGGTGAAGAAAACCTCTCCGGCATTGTAATCGATGGTATAGTCTTTTTCCAAACCTCGTAGTAGAAGCTTGCCGTCGACGTAGATTTTTTCTGATCCTGCGAGCACGATGATAAATCGCTCACCGTCGGTGCCTGGCAGTCGGTAAGGGCCCTGGTTGCCTTCCACTCCATCGATATTGATGCGTGCAAATTTTCCTTTTGATCCGGCAATTGCTACTGCGGTAGACAAGGTTTTGTTTTCGCCAAGTGATATGGCTGTCGCGAACCGTGCGCCCTGGGTTCGCTTGAAATAGTTCATGAAGTGGCTTGCTGGCCGCTTCATTTCGAAGTCTCCTCCGATCAGCACATTGCGCCCTTTGGAAAGTTGGATGAATATTTTGTCAAATTCTTGCAGTTGCTGGGTATTGCCCTCCGGCTGCAACGGGATACTATTGTCTGAAAGAGCGGCCAGGATTTCAATGTCATCGCCCAGTGGGCCGGCCATGCGCAGGTCAAAATTGGAATTGAGGACCAGATCCTGTCGATTTCCAAGAGACAACCCACGCGAGAAGCTTCCATCGTACTTAAGCCCGGTCTCCTCAATGATGGGGCTTCCGGTAGCATTGGGGTCGAAGGTGATGGGGTCGAGCGCCTGCATCATCCCGTCACGGTACATCAGCGAATCAAAGCGACTATACCACCGATCAAAATCCAATGGATATACTCGAAA
>Ga0114956_1000917_pt1 | contig 22617 bp, 21 predicted proteins | sample MaitaG_FD_87304 | JGI IMG/M metagenome (GOLD analysis project Ga0114956, IMG submission 87304) | Marine algal microbial communities from Maine, USA - Maine_Asex2 metaG | ecosystem: Host-associated > Algae > Red algae > Unclassified | place: Maine, USA | collected 2015-01-05
ATCGCAATTCCCGAAAATCTAGCATAAGAACCAAACTTGCTTTTACGGTCTTGCTGTGGTTTGTTGCTGTGCTGGTTTTGGTGCTTGTGATTTAATTGGCTCATTAGATAATGATTTTACTGCACCTTTCATACTACAAGTTGCGTTAAAGTTTGCGCCTGGTTCTACAGCTAATTTATTTACCTGAACTTCGCCCTCAATATGCGCTGTGGATTTCAGGGATAATGTACCAGACAAAATTAATTTACCTGAGAACTTACCTTCAAAATCAGCATTCTCACCTGTTAGCGTTCCTTTAATTAAACCAGATTTACCAACTACAACTTTACCAGACGTTTTTACATTACCTTCAACGGTTCCATCTATTCTAAAAGGGCCTTGGCTTGCAATGTCTCCAACAATCTTAGTGCCTTGTGCTATTATATTCTGAGATGTACTTGTTTCCATAGTATTGCTTTGTTTTGAATTTTTATTGTCTGAGGAAAACATATTGATTTGGGTTTATTGTGGTTTTAAATATGTGTTTAGATTTTTATGTCGTTGAATAATTGCATAGTTTGCTGAGGAAATACCAAAATACTCTTTAGTAATTTTAGGTTTTACTGGTCGTCCTCTTTCATCGCGATCGTTTGTTATAAGCAGTTGCGAAAATCCCTTTGCACCATTTATGCTTCTTAATCCGTGTACTACAACAAATATAGTATTCTCGTCATAAACATCCTTTGAAGTCGTTAAATCAAAATAACTAATCTTTTCCTCAATCTCTTCATTTAATGTTTTTATAAAAGCGTCTATATCTTCACCAGAATTTTTAGAGAACTGAAAGACGACATTAAATTTTTGAGCGTTATCATCTTCTACAAATTCATTTTTTGCCAATACAGGTATGGCATTTTTTAAAATATCTTGGGCTTTTTTCCCTTCTTCAGTATTTGCATACGTCAGAGCTATATAGTTAATACCTTCCTTATAGGCTTCAAAACCATAAAGCCTTCCCTTTGCTGATGCTTTTAAAATTTCAAACTTAGGTACAAAGTTATCTCCTTCTAGGCGCTTAATTTGAACCTCAGCTCCGTCAACAACCTCAACATAATCTTGGTTCTCAAACTTTCTGTAGAGGTTAGTGTAAATTACTTCTGGACTGTTTTTATCCTTAGCCAATTCTGATTGTGGATTTAGAAGAATTTCTGCATAACGAGAATCTGGATAATTTGCTACAATATCACTCTTCATAGCTTCTGCTTTTCTACTTAGCCTTAATTCTTCATAGATTCTGTAAAGATTGTATTTTGAAGGTAATATTAATCGGTCTTCAGGATTTTTAGCTAGTAAATTTTCAAACTTTGATTTTGAAAGTTCTAACTCCTTAAATTTCTCTTTGTAAATAATACCTAGTTGATAATAGGCATAGTTTCTATCCTTAGCAAGGCTATCTATTTCTGTTTGTTCTGTCGGAAGTGATTCTAAATACGATTGAGGGTCAAAACGCTGTTCTTCCGTTAATACAGTTGCAATATCGTTTGTATCACTATTATTGATATTAGCTCGTTGGTCTGAAAGCCTCCAATTGTCTTGAAGTTTGCGCTCACCCCAAATTTTTAGAAATTCATTTTTTCCGTAAGCAACCGTCGTTGGGTTGTAAAAATAAAAACTGCTACTACCTCTGTTACCAATGCTGTTTGGTAAACCTCTTGGAGTATTTGTTGGTCTTGTGTTCTTAGTATCTAAAGCATTGTCATTTGGAGACCCTACTGCATTTTGCCGTTTCGTTTCCTCTTCTTTTTTCAGTCTTTCGTCTTCAAGCGCTTTCTCTTTTAATTGGTTTGCATACTCCGTGTAAATGGCTAATTGTTGGTCTTTAGGAAGTTTTATCATTTCCAAAATACTGTCATTAACCTGAGCTACTCCTTCGTAATAGATAACATCATCTAGATTTTCGCGCTTCTTTTTAATAATTCTGAATGGTTTTGTGTTTTCAACCATTGCCGTCATTGTACTGTCGTAATAAGCTCCTGCTGTTTTATAAACATTTTGGTCAAAATACATGTTTCCTAAAGTTTCGTAACTCAGGGATTTTAAATAATTATCTGAAGTTGTTTTTCTAAGCGACTTATTATAATAGGCTTCGGCAAGACTGTCTGAGGCATTGTTGCGATGAAACTCTGCAATGCGATAATAAATTTTATCTAAAAAAGGTCTGTTTTCCCTATTCTCTTCTAAATCTGTGAGATAGTCTTGAAACTCAACCACATCTCCTTCTAATGCATCAAAATTATTTGATTTTGCTATATGTGCGTTTATATAAAACGAACGTGGAATTTGACGGTGCATATCCATAATAGCATCAAATTCCATATTGGCACTATCTTTCTCTTTAAATTCGTTATAGAGTTGACCTCTAATAAAATGATAACGTGCTTTTTCTCTCTTAACTTTAGTGTTTTCGGCAGCAATACCTAGTTGTGTTAAAGCACTATCTCTTGATTTGGTATTTATGTAGGCCTGTGCTAAAGTAGAGGTAGCATCTGCCAAATCTTGGTTGTTGAGTTCTTCTTCTCTAAGTAAACGCTTCAATTTTTTAATTGCTCCTTCATTGTTATCTAAGCGCATACTCGCTTTTTCACGCCAAATTTTTACTTGATTAATTTTATCGCTCGTTGGATACTTGTTTAAAATATTGTTGAAAGCTGCCAAGGCTGGCACAAAACGCTGATCAAAATAACGCGCTTTACCCAAGAGTAAATAGGCTTCGTCTATCTGTGGGTTTTTTTCCTTTCCGTTAATATTCATGCCATGCAGCTGAATGGCTTTAATTGCCTTTTCTTCAGCACGATCAAAGTCTGCATTTTTACTTTGCCCTGGTAAGAAAACCTCATCGACCACATTCATGCGCTCAATCGGTAAAAGTTCCCAGAAATTTTCAGTAAACTCATTATTAACGGCGTCTTTACCACTTTCTAGCGCTATATTTCCGTTGTATAAGACGTTGTATTTAGTGCCTAAGGCATGGAAATTTCTGTTAATAAATGTATCTTTTTTACGTGAGCAACTCTGGGCAATAAATGCTACACAAAAAAGCGGTAATATGATTTTATGATGGGTTTTCAACGTTGGTTTCATTTGAATTAACACCAATTAAATGGTGTATAACAGATAACTAAATTGTTAGGTTTTTAGTGTGTTACGTCGTAAAAATAAACATCTTTTCGAATTATTGGGTTAATTTCAATGTTTTTCGAGGTATTACAATATATCTAAGCATAAGAAAGCTCGCAACTGAAATAATTACGAGCCATAGCATATAATTGAATTATTATCACTCCTCCTCTAATGCTGACGCTACCGTTTCACCTGCAAAGTGCGCTTCTAATTCTTTTAGGGTTGTTGGATTCGTTTCTAAATCTTTAATCACATTACCTTTCTCTAATACAACGATGCGTTCGCAAACGTCTGTAACATGCATTAAATCGTGACTAGAAACCAATACAGTTACTCCTTTCTTTTCGGCTAAATCTTTTATAATTTCTTTTAAACGAATCTGCGTTGTTGGGTCTAAATTAGCAAAAGGCTCATCAAGAATTATCACTTCAGGATTGCCGATTAATGCAGCTACAATTCCTGCTTTCTTCTGATTTCCTTTACTTAAGTCACGAAGATATTTTTTCTGTTTAAGAATCTCACCATGGAAAAAATCTTGAAATTGTGCCAATAAAGCATCAACGTCTGCTTTGTTCTGACCTCTAAGCTCACCTATAAAATAGAAATACTCTTCTGGTGTTAAGTAGCCAATTAAAAATGTTTCATCAATAAAAGCAGACGTAAACGGTTTCCAATCTTCACTTTTATTTACTAAAATAGTATTGTTTTTAATTTGGCCTGTGGTTGGTTGAATTAAATCTAACAACAAACTAAAATACGTTGTTTTTCCTGCTCCATTATTACCTACAAGACCAAAACTCTGTCCTTTAGGAATATCTAGGTTATCGATTTTTAAAACCGTATTACCATTGTATGTCTTTGATAAGTCTGATGTAATGATCATAATTCTAATTGTTTTGTTTGTAAGCTACTAATGTTTTATATTTTTCAGATTTATAAATCTTCTCTATAATACTAAATACTTTGTTTTTAAATAATAATCCTGCTAAGCCTATAACTGCAACGAGAGCAAAGCCCAAAACTTCACCATATACAAAATGGCCGACAGCATAAATAACCATTGGTAATAATAATTTTGGAATAGTTAAAAGCAGCGTTTTTACATTAAATGATTTCTTGTCTCCAAATGCTTTTTTCGCAGAAGTAAGGTCAATTGGTGTTTTAATGTATGCTCCTCCCCAAAGCACCATATGAGAATTTACGCCGATGTTATAAATAGCGCCTACAACAACAGCTGCATAGGCTTGCCAACCAAAATAAAGATAAAAAGAAGCGAGAATCGTTGAGAATACAGTGGCAATAACCATTAAATACCATTTAGACTCCAAATATTCTTTGTAACGAATATTCTGGCTCATTAAAAGGGGATAATAAGCGCTATCCCAACTTGGCACAAATTGACCAAAACTAAACAAGAAACCACCTGAGACAAAAATACCTGCAAAAATTCGCCAGAATGGACCATCGTAGGCTTCAATACTTCCTGTGAAAAACAATAAACCATAAAAGATAAATAAGACACTCATAAAGATTGTCATCTTAGAACGCTTATTTCGTTTTATCAGTTTAATATCATTTTTTAAGAAGGTTGACACACTACCAAAACGGTCTAAATATGCCATATTATCCGTTTCTGCGATATCTACTTTTTTAGCCAAGCCAGCATCGAGATAAAAATTAGCTCTAAAATAATTGAAAGCCATTTTATACAACAAAAAGGCTAATGTCAGCGGAATTATAGCTAAATAAGGCTGATTATAAAATGCTGAAAATAGTGGTGCTGTGAATTGTGTAATATCGAAAATATCGAAATATAATAAAGCACCTAGCATAACAATGACAGCAATTACTGAGAAAAACACACTGTCTTTACTGTTTACAAAAATATTTATAAAATTGTTGCAGTACACAAGAGCCAACATAGCAATATGCCAACCTAAAACATTAATAAATGGATGACCCTCAATCAATAATACAATTGAAAATGGAATAAAAAAGAAAGCATGCCAAATGTTAAAGAAGGAAATCATTGTTTTATTAATCCCAAAACTTACAACCTGATTCTTTTTTAGTGGCAAATAAAGTAGTGGTTTAATATTTACGATAGGCATTTTTTGCAGAAAATACTTTAAAACCAGATCGAAAATAAAATAGAATATTAAAAATTTATTGATGATTTTAAGGGGTTCTGGATCTATGAACTCTTCTATGCCATAGTAGGCAAAAACTCCTGCTCCTAAAGCATATAACAACATAAAAAATGCTCCAAAAATCATTAAGATTTTAAGACCTAAATTTACTTTAAATGATGCTGAGCGTGTAAATGCCTTCCATTCTAAACTAATAAAACGTTTTATCATAGTATTTTGGTTGGTTTAAAGTATTAGTAAACTTAATTGTTAATTTGTTACAAACAAATTTAACTTTAAAAGTTAGCTTCTTTACTTTTGCAAAAAATATTTTAATGTCACAATTTTACTCTTTAGATATAAAATCAGTTAACAAGATAACTGAAAACTCTGTAGCCATAACCTTTTCAGTACCTGAAAATTTAAAAGAAAATTTCACTTTTAAAGCAGGTCAGTACATTACCTTAAAAACCAAAATAAATGGAGAAGAGGTTCGTAGAGATTACTCTATCTGTGCTTCAAAAAATAGTGGAAACCTAACAGTTGGAGTAAAAGCCGTTGAAGGTGGCACATTTTCTGTTTATGCAAATTCTCAACTTAAAGCGGGAGACACACTCGAAGTAGCAGAGCCAAACGGCCGTTTTGTGTTTGAAGCTAACAGTGCTAAAACTAGAACCATTGCCGCATTCGCAGCAGGTAGCGGAATTACACCAATTCTCAGTATAGCAAAAACACTTTTAGAAGACGAGCCTTTTAGTAATTTTATATTGGTTTATGGAAATAAATCTTCCGAGAATACCATGTTTTTCAAGGATTTAGTAGAGCTTCAGGCTACTTACGCGAACCGTATTCATGTGCACTTTATTTATAGCGAAACACATGAAGCAGATGCCTTATTTGGCCGAATTGAAAAAAGCACCGTCAACCTCATCGTAAAAAACAAATACAAAGGTGTAACGATTGAAAACTTTTATCTCTGTGGACCAGAAGAGATGATACACACTGTAAAAGATGTATTGATTGAAAATGGTGTAAAAGAAAAATCTATTTTATTTGAATTGTTTACAGCGCCTGTTGAAGCTGAAGCCGATTCTGACACGGCAATATCATCCGGAAATTCTAAAATTAAAGTTCTAGTTGATGAAGAGGAATTTGAATTCGAAATGTCTACAGAACACACTATTCTCGAAGCGACTTTAAAACAAGATATTGATGCTCCATATTCTTGCCAAGGCGGAATTTGTAGTAGTTGTATTGCTAAAATAACTGAGGGTGAAGCTAAAATGAGACAGAATAATATCCTTACCGATGGTGAAGTTGCCGATGGTTTGGTGCTAACTTGCCAAGCGCATCCTATTTCTGAAAATTTGGTAGTGGATTATGATGATGTTTAATCTAGATTGGTAGGACTTTTAGATTGTTAGAGATTCTTCGCTTCGCTCTAAATGACAGACTCTACTTTTGTAACAACCTGTTTAACAGAAATACTTTCTGCAGCGTTTTCATAACCATTCGGAAACTTATTTCCATAAACTGAAGATGGTATTAACGGAAATTTCTCTCTGTCTGCTAAAAGCGCAAAGTGTTCTGGTTGATTGAAAGGTGCAAAGCCAGCAAAAGGATGCGTTACTCCCCAAATTGTAATTACTTTTATTCCTAGCATTGCTGCAATATGTGCGTTACCAGAATCCATAGCTAACATTATATCTAAATTAGAAATAAGTGCTAATTCTTCGTGTAAACTCAGTTTGCCAGCAACGGAAGTTACATTATTATATTTAGTTTCAAACTGATTTAAAATCTCAGTTTCATTTTTCCCACCTCCAAATAAAATAATATTGTAATCTTTTGAAAGTTTAGCAATGACTTCTTCAGTTCGTTGCAATGGATACATTTTACTTTGGTGAGCAGCAAAAGGCGCGATACTTATAGTTTTAAAATCGTTATTTGAAATAAACCTTTTTAGGTTTTTAGATAATGGTTTAGGTTCTGTGAATATTGGATTGGATAAATCAACGGAATAACCAAGGGCTTCAAAAACATCTGCATAGCGCTGGTGCGTAGTTTTTAATTGCTGAAATAATTTACCTGTTGTTAATTTCTTTTTCTCAGCTCTACCTTTATCTAGTTGTACCACTTTTTTTCCGAAGAAAAAGAATTTTAGAATTTTACTTCGTAATACATTGTGCAAATCTGCAACGGCATCAAAGTCTAGTTTTTTTAACGCTTTGGATAGTTGATAAAGTCCATAAACACCTTTATGCTTTCCTTTTAAATCTGCTGAATACACAGAGACATTTTTTAAATCTTGAAAGAAAGGTATAAAAAAGGCTCTAGTCACAACCGTTATTTTTAATTTAGGGTATTGCGTTGTTAAAGCGCTTAAAACAGGGATTGTCATTGCCACATCTCCCATAGCAGAAAACCTAATGACTAGTATGTGGTTTGGTTTTGGCATTTTGTCTCAAGCCTGTCAGGTTTTGAAAACCTTACAGGTAGGTCTTCAGTTATTTTTGTCCTCTCAAAACAGGGTTAAGCTCATCATCATTATACATTTTCATCTGCTTATAAACCTTCATGTATTTGTCTCCGTTCGATATATCTTCTAATAAATCATCTATGGCTGTGCTCAAATCTATGCGTTGTTCTAGTAATATATTTAGTTTCTTTTGGCAAGCAACTTTATGAGCATCACTTGCATCTTCTCTTACAGTTTCAATATGCATATGATAAATTTTTAGCGCTAAGATTGAAAGTCTATCGATTGCCCAAGCCGGACTTTCAGAATTAATCTTGGCATCTGGTTTTGCAGTAACGTCCTTGTATTTATTTAAAAAATAACTGTCTACAAATTCGACGGTATCTGTTCTATCTTGGTTAGAGGCGTCAATCATCCGTTTAAGTTTTAAAGCAGAAACAGGATCAATGTTTGGGTCTCTAATAATATCTTCATAAGCCCATTGCACTGTGTCAATCCAAGATTTTCTGTATAATAAATGTGCAATTAAGTCGTCATTTTTATCATACTTATTTGTAAAGGGTTGCTCCACAGTATTTAAAACTTTATACGTCTTAATAACATCTTGAAATATAGCATTTGCTTTTTCTGAAAACATCTGAAATGGATTTGTTCTATGCAAATATAGTTTGAATTATTAACTTAGCAGATCACACAAAACGTTGACTTATGCAAATTCATAACCTCTCTAAACATCCTTCCATATTAAATACTTTTATTTCTGAAATTAGAGATAAGGTCATCCAAAAAGACAGCATGCGTTTTAGACGAAATATTGAGCGCATTGGTGAAATTTTAGGCTATGAATTAAGTAAATCACTTCATTTTGAAAACCATAATGTTGAAACACCCTTAGGCATTTCTAATACAGTTTTACATAAAAGTGATATTGTTTTGTGTTCAATTTTGAGAGCAGGTGTTCCGCTTCATAATGGTTTACTTAATTATTTTGATGCTGCGGAAAACGCATTCATTTCAGCTTACAGACAACATAAGAGTAATCCTGAGAGTTTTGAAATCGTTGTCGAGTATCTCGCCTGTCCAAGTTTAGAGGGCAAAACCTTGATTTTGGCAGATCCAATGCTTGCTACTGGTCAGTCTATGGTTGCTACTTTTGAAGCATTAAAGCCTTTTGGTGTGCCAAAAGAAATCCATTTGGTTAGCGTCATTGGCGCGCAAAGGGGTGTAGATTATGTTGCTAATGCCTTCGACTTAAAAACCCATCTATGGATTGCAGCGATAGATAATACACTCAATAATAAAGGCTATATAATTCCTGGATTGGGTGATGCTGGTGATTTAGCTTTTGGTAATAAGCTACAGCAATAAGCTAATTATTGGTGTGATAATTAATAGAATTACAAAAATCTCTTTAAACCAGCGTTCTGAAATTGCCTCTATATAATTTGCCATGATAATTGAAAACGGACCAAATAAAAATAAAAATTCACTTCCATTCTTAATTGGTGAAATTATAGCTATTAAAACGGCCATGATAGAGGCCCAAGCTATTAAAAAATAGGATGGTCTTATTTTTTGATTCTTATCTGCTAAAATTCTAAAGAAATAGATAAATATCCATACAAAAGACGTGAATAGAACCGTGAATTTAAGTATGTTCTCCGCACTATTGTACGTTGTAAAATCTAAGCTAGCGTAGAGTTCAAAATTAGAAGGTCTAATAAACACACCGAAAAACAAAATGTTATAAATAAAAAGTAACATTACAACTGTAGCTAGACCAATAAATGGAATAAAGGTATTTTTTATGTCATTTTGCGAATGATAAATCAATGACACAATGACTAAGGCAAAAAACAAAATTGACCAAAAATAGAAAAGTGTTGCTAATGCAATCCAAAAACCAGCATCAAACAGTTTTTTCTTAATGTTTAGGTTAGAATGTAAGCTAATTAAACGACGCAATGCAAATAGCACAAATAAATTAGCTAGCAATAAATCAGAATACATCATGGCTTGAGGAAACATGCCAAAAAGTAATCCAAAGGTCATTATTGTATAACTGTTTCTTTGGGTCAAATTATTTTTTGAAACTAAAAAATCTAAAAGAAAAACAGAAAACAGCGTTATCAATAACTTCAATATGGATTTAGAAAAACCGTTAAAATCATTAAATAGATTGGTAAGGTTTGAAATAACAAAAAGTAAAACAACAAAAACCGTAACTATTATAAAGTTTATTGGTTTAGATTTACTAAAAATACTTGTAATCATTATCTCTTTTTGTATTTTTGCGTTTAGATACCAAAATTAAAGTTGGTGTAAATTTATAAAGTTATGAAGGATTTCTTTTACGCAATACGAGATTTATTTGTAGATGTGCTTTTTGCACCTTTTGATGCGCTTAGAGCTTTAGAGCTAGAAAGCTGGTTTTCTGCCAATATGATGTCGTGGATTTTTACGATTATAGGCTTTATTGCTTTTGGCTATTGGATGCTTCAACTCAAAAAATATAACGACAATGATGAAGAAGATAAAAGTGTTTCAGCACACTCTTATCTTTAATCTTCTATAGGTCAAAACCAATATCTTTACGATAATTCATCTTATCAAAATGTAGATTTTCTATGCTTTGGTAAGATTTTTTTATGGCTTCTTGGTACGTCTTACCATATGATGTCACGGCCATAACACGTCCTCCAGAAGTTACAATCTTTCCGTTTTTAGATTGTGCTCCTGCATGAAAAGCAATAGAATCGACGATTTTTTCAATTCCTGTAATTTCTTTTCCTTTTTCATAAGCCTCCGGATACCCTCCAGAAACCAACATTACAGTAGTTGCAGCACGTTTATCTATTTCAATAGTAATGCTTGACAATGTTTGATTTGCCATCGCTTTAAAAACTTCAACTAAATCTGTTTTTAATCTTGGTAAAACGACCTCAGTTTCTGGATCTCCCATTCTTACATTATACTCAATCACTTTTGGATCGTCACCAACCTTAATTAACCCAATAAAAATGAAGCCAACATAAGGCAAATTGTCTTTCTTTAAACCTTCAACCGTAGGTTTTACCACTCGGTTTTCAATTTTATCTAAAAACTCTTTTGTGGCAAAAGGTACAGGTGAAATTGCTCCCATTCCTCCTGTATTTAAACCTGTATCTCCTTCGCCAATTCGTTTATAATCTTTGGCTGTTGGTAAAATTTTATAGTCTTTCCCATCAGTTAACACAAAACAGCTCAATTCAATACCGTCTAAAAATTCTTCTATAACTACTTTGGTGCTTGCCTCACCAAATTTAGCATCGACTAACATGCTTTTTAATTCAGCTTTAGCTTCATCTAAATTATCTAAAATTAAAACCCCTTTTCCTGCTGCTAATCCATCTGCTTTTAAAACGTAAGGTGCTTTTAAGGTCTCTAAAAAGGTATAGCCTTTTTCAACATTTTCCTTTGTGAAACTTTCATAAGCTGCTGTCGGAATATTATGTCTCATCATAAACTCTTTAGCAAACTCTTTACTGCCTTCTAATTCTGCTGCCGCTTTTTGAGGCCCTATTACAGAGACATGCTTTATAGTTTCATCTTCTAAAAAGAAATCGTGAATTCCTTGTACTAAAGGATCTTCTGGGCCAACGACAACCAAATCTATTTCATTTTCAATAACTGCTTTTTTAATCCCTTCAAAATCAGTTACACTAATATGTAAATTGGTTGCGATAGCTTCTGTGCCAGAATTTCCCGGAGCAACAAAGAGCGACTTGCATTGATTGCTTTGTGCCATTTTCCATGCAAAGGTATGTTCTCTTCCGCCAGAACCAAGTACTAAAATATTCATGTTTAAATTTTCTTTGGTCAAAAATAATTGGTTTTAAGTTGAAAAAACAATTAATTTACCAAAGAACTCATTTAGACTTAAAAAACACTTGAGATTATTCGATTTTTCTTTAAAAGTAAACCGCTTTGATATTAGCAAGGCGAAGGTCGTCTTGTCTAAAATTCAGAATAAATCTGATGCCGAGTTTGAATCTTATATAAATCAACAGAGGGAATCCATACTCTTATATCATTTAGAGCATAATTCATTTTACAAATCATTTGGTAAATCTATTGATTTAGAAGACTGGTCTTCAATACCTGTAATGACCAAACGTCACTTACAACAGCCCATTGAAAAGCGTCTTTCTAGTGCTTTTACCACAAAGAATGTTTACTTAAATAAAACCTCTGGTAGCTCTGGTGATCCTTTTATTTTTGCTAAGGATAAATGGTGCCACGCTATGACTTGGGCAGAAATTATAAATCGGTTTTCGTGGTATAACATTGATTTTAATACGTCTAAACAAGCGCGTTTTTATGGTATTCCTTTAGATAAAAAAGGATATTACACCGAGCGTTTAAAGGATTGGTTTGGGAATCGTTTTCGGTTTTCGGTTTTTGATTTAAGTGATGCTGCGTTTGAAAGTGCATTATTAAAATTTGAATCCTCAAAGTTTGAATTCATTAATGGTTATACAGGTTCTATAGTACAGTTTGCTAAATTTTTGAAACGTAAAAACATTATTTTAAAAGCGCTTTGTCCGACTTTAAAGGTATGTGTTGTAACTTCTGAGATGTTATTTGATGATGATAAAGCTTTAATGGAAAATCAATTTAATATTCCTTTAGTTAACGAATATGGTGCCTCAGAATTAGATTTAATTGCGTTTGAGAATACAAATAACGAATGGCAAGTAAATAGTGAAACCCTTTATATTGAAATTTTAGATAATGATAACAGGGTATTACCGCACGGTGAAGAGGGTAGAATTGTAATCACATCGTTATATAACAAAGCACATCCTTTTATTAGATATGATATCGGAGATGTTGGAATTTTATCTAAAAAAAGTACGCTTAAAAAACCCATACTACAAAAACTTACAGGCAGAACAAATGACATCGTTGTTTTACCTAGTGGAAAAAAAGCAGCAGGATTAACATTTTATTACATTACAAAACGTGTTATTGAAAATGATGGTAACGTTTCTGAGTTTGTTGTTGAGCAGTTAAAATTAGACACTTTTAAAATAAAGTATGTTAGTAGGGAGATACTTTCTGATACTGACACGCAGATTATTAAAAAAGAAATGGAGCGCTATTTAGAGCCTGGCATAAACGTAATTTTTGAGCGTCTTCAGCACATACAAAGGTCTAAATCTGGTAAGTTGAAACAATTTATTTCTCATTTAAAATAACAGAAGTCTATGCAAGACATAATGATAATAACGAGTTACTATCCGCCAGAAATAGGAGCGGCTTCTAATCGTATTTATCATTTAGCTGAAGGTTTAAAAAATGAGTATTCAATTAGAATTGTTACACCTTTACCCAATTATCCTACTGGTAAAATATTTTCGGAATACAAAGGTCAATTCAAATCTAAATCTACTAAAAGTGGTATTGAAGTAAATAGGTTATGGCTTTATGCATCAGTCTCAAAAAATAAGTTTGTGAGGTTATTTGCGATGTTATCTTATAGTTTTAGTCTTATTTGGTTTTTTATTTGGAACAAAATTCCAAATCGGGTTATTGTACAATCTCCTCCATTATTGGTTTCGTTTACTTGTCTATTTTTTTTAAGATCAAAAAAACGCAAATTGATTTTAAATGTTAGTGATTTATGGCCAAGTGCTGGTTTAGAACTTGGTGCCTTAAAGAAAGGTTTTGGCTATTCGGTATTGAAGAAATTAGAACGGTTTAATTATAAAAATGCTGATTTAATAATGGGTCAGAGTAATGAAATATTAACTCATATTAAAACAATTACAGCAGAACCTCAATTATTTTTATATCGAAATTATCCAGACATCACTCTTCCACAATTAATAGAAGAGGAAGTCATTAACAATAAGCTAAAAATTGTGTATGCTGGTCTTTTGGGAGTTGCACAAGGTATTTTAAAGCTCTGTGAAAAATTGGATTTTAAAAATATGGAATTTCATATATATGGGTCTGGAGCAGAAGAGGAATTAATTAAAAACTATTTAAAGTCTCGTCCAGATTTACCTATAATTTTTCATGGTAGATTAGATAGAAAGGCGCTCCATAATGTTATTACTGCTTATGATGTTGCCGTTATTCCTTTGTTGAATAGAATTTATGGTTCTGTACCATCAAAAATATTTGAATATGCCAAATTAGGTCTACCTATAGTATATTTTGGTGGAGGTGAAGGAGAAGATATTGTTAAAGAAAATAAACTTGGATGGATTGCTGAAGAGGGAAATTATTTGCATTTAAACAAAGTGATAGGCTCTATAAAAAACTCAGAAATTACCATTGAGAGAAAAGCGCAAATCAGGGATACGGCCTTAAAATGTTTTGACTTCCAAAAACAATTAGATGAATTAAAGCAGGTGATTTAATACGCTTTATCTTCACCTTTTATGGCATTCATAAAGGTTTGTAGAATTATCTTTATGTCTAATAGAAGTGACCAGTTTTCGATATAAAATATATCAAATTTGACTCTTCCAATAATATCCTTATCGGTTTCTACTTCGCCTCTAAATCCGCTAATTTGTGCTAAACCAGTGATGCCAGGTTTAACGAAATGTCTTACCATAAATTTATCAATTTTCTTAGCATACATATCGGTATGGCTTACCATATGAGGTCTAGGGCCAACTACAGACATATCACCAAAAAGTACATTAAAAAATTGTGGTAGTTCATCTATACTGGTCTTTCTTATAAACTTGCCAATTTGCGTAACACGCAGGTCATTTCTTGTTGCTTGATGTAAATGGGCAGATTGGTTAGGTGTCATTGAGCGAAACTTATAACAATCGAACTCTTTGTAGTTAAAACCATTTCTAGATTGCTTAAAGAAAACAGGTCCTTTAGATTCTAATTTTATTAAAATTGCTATTAAAGGTGTTAACCAAGACAAAATAAATATAATTACTATGCTTGAGAATACAATATCAAAGCCACGTTTTAATATGGTATTTACCGAATCCTCTAGTGGAATTGTTCTAAGCGTAAGAATTGGAATATAATCGTAATATTCATACCTAAGTTTTTTAGAATAAATTTCTTTACTATCTGGGATAAATTTCAAAATTTTTAGATTATTATCTGCGAAATCTACGATGTCTGCAATTTGAGAGTTTGTAAGTTCGGAAATAGAGCAGTACATCTCGTCTATACTTTCTTGGAATATATACTCAAAACATTCTTGTAAGGGTTGGTCTTTGTTTTTAAAATTAAAAGTTTTTTTATGTAAATATCCGTATTCTGGATTCTTATTAAAAAAGTTCTCTAACGCTATTGTCTTTTTGTTTAATCCAAAGATAACGGTTGATCTGTAGTTACCGCCAAAAGACGTTCTATATTTTTGTAACAAATAATATAATGTAAATTTTAAAATGGTTACTAAGAGAAAACAAAGAAGTGTGTATTTCACGATGGGTCTTGGAAAAATATCTAATTCGTGATAAAGACCTGAAAAAGCAAAAACAAAAAGCAAAAACAAAATCCCCTGTTTTACTATTAATGATAAAATATTTACTGGCCTTGTGTATCTGTAGACTTCATAAAACCTTGAATAAACAGAAATTAAAACCCAACCAATGGATATGAAAATTGAAAAAACCAAAGGGTCTTTTACTTGTATTAAGTAAAGTATTCCTATTGCATTAATAATGCTCAAATCAATTAAGTATGAAATAGGTCTTAAATAGCCTGAATATCTTCCGTGTTTAAATAAACTCAATTTCTGATTTTACCATAAAAATATAAAAGTAAGTTGAATTATCTAATGGCGAGCAACTAAATTTACTCCTTATGTAGATTAGTAGTAATATAGATTATTTAGTTAATTTTTCTTTTAAGACTAAATAAATAAACTTTGAATTACCTATTAAGTAACGTTTCCACATTCGTTTTGGTTCTTGTATAAACCGATAAAACCATTCTAAGCCTGAGTTTTGCATCCATACTGGTGCTCTTTTAACTTTACCAGAAACAACATCAAAACTTCCTCCAACTCCCATTATAAAATTTACATTCTTTAATAATTTTTTATTATTGTACAGAAAATTTTCTTTTGTAGGTGAACTTATTGCCACAAACAATATGTTAGCTCCGCTTTTAGATATTTCAGTTGCAATTTTAGTTTCATCTTCTTTATTAAAGTATCCATTTCTGTAACCAGCAATTATATCCTTAGAAAATTGTTTTGTATACTTTTCTATTACAGCTTTGACAATTTCTTCTTTCGCTCCTAAAAAGAAGATTTTATATTTGTTATTATTAGCTAGCTCTAGAATATTTTCCATTAGGTCAATACCAGCAACGCGCTCTTTTAATGGTTTATTTAAAATTTTTGAAGCCCAAACCACAGCTTGTCCATCTGCATTTATTAAATCGCTATCGTTGACGCTTTGACGTAATTGCAAATCATTCTGCATAGATACTATTTTGCCTGCGTTTACTACAACGTGGTGGATTTGTTCTTTACTACAAATGGCTCTTTGTATTAATTGCAATGTTTCTTGCATATCAAGATTATGAATTCTTGTGTTGCAAAACTCTATAGTGTCATTCATAGTTTAAGAGTTATTGAAATCTTTTAAAGTAAGAAATGTATATAAAAAAAATAATGCGGTAAAATTTGTTAGAAGCTTTCCTGCAAAAAAAGATGTTAGAAGCAATATAACTAAAATATAAAGGTTTTTTTTGTTAGAAATAATCGATTTATTTATTACATAGAAAGTGTACAAATAAATAAATAAACCTAAAAGACCCCAGAAAAAAAACAAATCAAATAGCTCCATCTCTACTCTAATATTAATAAAATCTACAGAGTAAAAAAACATATCTGATATCGAAAAGTCATTATAAAAATCTGAAAGGGTTTTTTTTAAATTATCATATCGTCTAGATGTTAATGAGCTTAAGAGTCCGTTTTCATTATAAAGCTTAACAAAAATTTGTTTTGTTGGCTCTAACACATCTAATATTTTATATCTAAAGAACAGAATTAAAGAAAGGATTAAAACAACTGCAGGAATTATTCTCTTGTTTAAAAGCTTTATTCCAATATAAATAAGAGCTATTACTGATATAATAATTACTGTTTTTGTGCCAGTTAACACAGATATAGAAATGTTAAATAAAGACATATATTTAAACATCTCTTTTTTATGTTTGAAATAAAAGCAATTTATAAGCGCATATAATACATAAATATAGTTGTTATCGCTTGGCATATTAAATATGCCGTCATAGCCAAACCGCTTCCATCTATAAGTTTGAAAAAGACCAATATCAAAAAAAAGACCAATTAAAATAAATATTGAATTTATTAAAATAAAGACATCCAAGAGTTTTAAGAATGTTTTTAAATTGAGTTGATTGTGTTTTTGACAAAAAACAATAAAGAAAACGAAATAACAATATCTTACAGAATAAGTAAAGAAAGTTAGATCAATGGAATCTCGTAATAGAAGAGTTTCGAAAAATAAGAAACCGCTTAAAGCAATAAAGCAGTGGAAAAACGGAGCGTTTCTATCCTTTATTAATAAAAAGACAGAATACAAAACAAAAATAAATTTTAAGATAAAACTGAAATTAAAACTGTAAATTTGAATATCGAGTCCAGTTTTATTTAAAAGTTCGCTTAATAAAAAAACAAGCATTAAACAAAAAATCCTGAATTGAGCCAGCTGATTTATCTGATTTTTTGGCAATGTTATTTTTTTAAAATTTACCATATTCTAATTATGTATTCTTTGACAACGGTTATAAATAAGAAGAGGTTAAAACTACTATTAATATTTTTATTTTTTATAACTATACCTCTTAAAAACAATTATAATTCTTTTTCATTAATAGTATTACTTGTATTTACTATTTGCAATTATAAAAAATTTGACCTAAGCATTTTTAAATCCTTTTTCCCCTTAATTGGATACTTTTTACTTGTGCTTATTTCACTAATTTACACTAATAATTTAGAAAGAGGAGTAGAGTATTTAACCGCTACATTACCTTTTGTTTTGTTCCCTCTTATATTCTCTACTATGAAGGTTCAACCTTCGGAATTAAAACAACTGTTTAAAGGTTATATTATATGGCTTTTTATATTAATTTTTTTTAGTGAACTGAGTATTATAATTAAAATATTAAACAACGGAGATAGTCTATTTCTTTTGTTTAGAAAAGATTACTCTTATATAACTTTAGGAGAGGTTATTGGCATACATCCACCATATATGGTTTTATTAATGTCTTTTCCTATATTTTATATTATTGAAAAGTTTGAAAATACTGGGATTAATAAATATTTACAAGTTTTTATATTGCTTGTGTTTTTCTTTTATATTATTCATCTATCTAGTCGGTTACCAATGGTTTCTTTATTAGGAATAAGTTTTCTTATAATTTACAAAAGGCTAAGCAAAAAAATTGGTGTTGCAAAAAGCATTATATCACTATTCACTATTTTAATACTTACAAGTCTAATTTTATATAATGTAAGAAGCACTAGATATAGGTTTCAAGAATTATTTGGTATGCAGTACGCTAATGGGGTTTATATAAAATCCGCGCCACTGAAACTATTGCAATGGACTGCGGGCTTAAAAGCTAACAGCAACTTGATTGTTGGTAATGGCATGGGCGATGCCAATAAAGATATTACTAAAAGTAATTATAATGAGGGTCTTTATAAATTTGTTGAGTTAAAGTATAACGCACATAATCAGTATATTCAAACTTTTGTTGGCATTGGTGTTTTGGGTGTTTTGTGCTTATTTTTTATTCTTTATTATTTTTTTATAGCCAATTCCAGTTCGTATTTATCTTTAACTTCTAAAGCATTTTTTGTTTATTTATTAGTTGTTTTCTTAACAGAGTCTTATTTAGAAAGACATCATGGCTTGGTGTTTATATCCTTTATTATGTGTTTAACCTTTTCTAAAGAAAACAAAAGCTTACAACTTTAAACTCTTTCTTAATTTAACATTTTTAATAATATTTAAACTTGAATTTTTGCCAATTCATTTATAAATCTTTTACTTTCAATTGTTAATAAGGTTATAAAAGATAGGCCTTTTACTGTGCTATCATTTGCAATTAAACTGTATTGTAGCGTAGTCATTTTTCTAATAGCTAATATGACCTGCATCTATAATTAAACCTTCATTATTGCTAACTAAAGTTATTGAAAGAAAATCATTATGTTTATGAACAGGCGACAAATTAGTGTTAATAAGAGAAAAATAAGTTCTATTCACATGACTTATTAGGCTTAAGCATTTGATCGGCGAAATATTTCATTTTACTAACCTTAGTATCCCAATCTTTTTCATATTCAATTTCATAGGCTTTAAAAAGGTTTATACTATTTATTAGTAAATGTAAAACATAAGTATGATAGCCAGCATTGTTTTAAGTACATTCACCTTCATTTGTAACTTCTGTGTTAAATATTTCTTCTAGCCTTTTTTTTGAAATCTCTTTCCATTGACTAGATTCTGGATAAAAAAACAATTGCGAAAATTGAAGAAGCTCTCTATCCATTATTATAGCATGATTACCCTTTGTGTAATTTTGAGAATTCGCCAACCACAAACCATGGTAATACAAAATTCCTTTAATAAGCACTCTTAATTCTGAATCGTTAGAAAATTAAAATAAGCATGTGTTAGATCCAGAACTCCATTTGCTACTGCGTGGTCATTCCAAATTTTTTTTGAGCATTTTGAATTATCTTTTACTAAACAATCTTTCTTAATTGTTTTGTGCAATGACCTAATAATTTCATTAGTTTTTGCAATGTTTACAAAGTTTTGAGAATACTTATAATCTTCTGCTAAATAGCCAACCATCCTTAAGCTTTGGAAATTTAACTACCAAGATCTGTTTTTGTAAGGATCCACAGACCAATTAATACTATCATATTTACGCAACTGGCTCCCATAGGCCATATACATATATCTTGTTTTTCACAATATATTGTTTTGCTTCGTTCACCTTATTTTTATCAAACTAAATTCTTTTTTTAATTTTAGATTAGCCAATCTCGTCATTATAAGATGGTTTATTAAAAATACAGCTAGACATCAAAAAAGACAACAACGTTAGATTAATTTGGATAACTGATTTTTATATATATTTGAATAATTAGTAGCATTAGTTTTCCAACTTTTTTCTTTAGACACATAACTTTGTGCGTTATTAATGATGGTTTTATTGGTTCCGGTTGAAATTACCGAAAGAAGTATTTTTTCTAGTTCTTTTTGAGAATCTGCTTCAAACAATAGCCCTGTCTCGTTATGTCTAATTAACTCTTTCATACCACCTACATTACTTGCAATAACCATTTTATTGTAGCCCATCGCTTCTAAAGGTTTTAATGGTGTAACGGTATCAGAAATTTTTGACTTTAACCTAGGGTTTACTATAACATCTATTGTTTTGTAAGCGTCCGAAACTAGATCTGAACTTATTTTTCCATTGAGATGAAAGTTATTAAGATTTAACTCTCTAACCAAAGATTCTAAGTCTTTAAAAAAGGTGCCATCACCATAAACATGAAACTTATTTTTGTAACCTTTAATTTCTATTTCTTTCCACGCCTTTGCTAAAAGATCTAAACCTTCTATGGGGCTTACGCTACCGACATAGCCAAAAGAGACTTTATGATATGGCTTTTTGGGCTCTTCTGCAAGATTAATTAAGTCTAAGTTAACGGCATTAGGAATAATATCTATGTTTTTTATACCTCTAGAACTAATCTCTTTTTTAAGATTTTCATTTATTACAATTACTTTGTCTACATGCTTCATACATAAAGTTTCTACAAAACGGAGAAATTTGGGTTGTAGCCTTTTTATGATTGTTGTAGCGTCAGTTTTCTCTCTTTCTTCCCACAACGATCTTATTTCGTAACAAACAGGGAGATTAAATTTTTTACCTAACAATATGGCAACAATGGCACAAAAAAACATGGCATGAGCATGCAATATGTCTGGTTTTTCTATCTCAACAATTTTTTTTGTTTCACGGTAAAATCTAAAAATAGAAAACGATTTCATAAAACGAACTCGCAAGGGAGTCTTATTTTCTATAACCAGTTGTCCTGGTTTATTATTATAAGTTCTATAATGCTTAACATTATTAATTAAGTCGCATTTAGACGTTTGCTCTTTTCCATTTTGAAAAGGGCCAGAAACAACAATAGGGTCTAATCCAATCTCTTTTTGAGACATCACTATGTCTCTTGTTCGTATACTCGAACCAGATATATTAGGTAAAGATTGATAAACAATGTGAAGTGCTTTCATTTTAATTTTTAATGTTCAAAAGAGCTGATTTTAAATAAAACATAAGGAACAAAATTAGGATAAAATAATTTTGATACAAGAATGAGTTTGTCAATCCTAATAGAATAAGAAATAAAAAATAAAAAATAAAAGATTTATAATCTGAAAATTTTTTAAGGTAAAGAAAAAATATAAATAAAGGTACTATTAGAAAAATTCCATATTTTCCGAATAATGTTGGTATAAGAGAATCTAGATAAATATTATAATTATCTAAATCTTTTCGGTAATGAAACCAAGGTATAAAATAAGTGAACCCTAAACCTTTTCCAAAAAAATAATTATGTGGCTCAAAAGAGTTTAACGCTAAATAAAAAGGCTGTAACCTTGTGTTAATTGCCGTTTCCAAATACTCAAATGATAATAACTTTTTAATTCTATATATCGGGGAACTATCACTAGCGTTATTGATTACTATAAACAGAAATAAAAATAAAGAAATAGTTGTAGAAAAAAGAATGGTCAATTTCTTAACAGAAAGCCTCCTTAATAAAATTATTCCCGCTATAAATATTAAAAGAATTATTATAGTCCTGTTGCCAGAAATTAGAAGCGGAATTATAATGTAAAGCCAATTAATTTTTTTGATTTTTATTTGATTTGAAAGAATAAATATTGCATATATAGGTATAAAATATGTCGAATAGTTTATATACCTAATTTCATTTATTTTAAAATATGCATCTTCATTAAAAATTAAATGAATTTCGAAAGAGTACATTAAAATAAAAAATACCGTGGATATAATGAAGTTCCATTTTAAAATAAAATCAATATCAGTAAGTGATGCATTAACTATTTTCTTATTAAGAATCACAAACAAATAGAGGATAAAACCAAAAAGAATAAATTTTATATCTTTTATTATATTAATTATCTCATGGTTTATGTAGAGCGGAATAGTGAGAAAAGAATAGACAATAAAAACTAAGAAGGAACTTAATATAAGAAGATCTAATTTACCAAAAACCAGCTTTTTGTATTTATTCTTTAACAATCCACCAATTAAAAAAAATAAAAATATTGGTATTTGAAAATTAACATGAAATTTAGTATTAAAAGTTGTAAAAGGAAAAACTAAAATTACAAATAAGAATATTTTGAAGTGATTTTTTCTTGAATAAAAAAAACCCATTAAAAAAAAGAGTATAGAAAAAAAAATAAATGTAATATTCATTTAAAAAATGTTTATGCTCTATTATCAGCACAGACTTTAATATTGGTTAACTTAATTAAGAGCCTAAAACTTATTCATATTTAAATATTAAAAGCTTATTTAATAAAAACGACAGGAGAACCAACATAAACACCAGGTTTGTTTAATGATTTTGATACTAACGAATTAGCTCCAATAACTATATTTTCTGCAATTGTAACACCTGGTAAAATAGTAGCGTTTGCAGCAATCCATACATTATTTCCTATTATAACTGGTTTTATATTGTAGCCCTGATCTCTTATTAAGTGATTC
>Ga0114956_1000918_pt1 | contig 22602 bp, 15 predicted proteins | sample MaitaG_FD_87304 | JGI IMG/M metagenome (GOLD analysis project Ga0114956, IMG submission 87304) | Marine algal microbial communities from Maine, USA - Maine_Asex2 metaG | ecosystem: Host-associated > Algae > Red algae > Unclassified | place: Maine, USA | collected 2015-01-05
CCGCAACTGTGGTCCCACGGGTTGTTCGTTGTGCCAAAGATCTCGTTATACGCCTGAACATCTGCTGACCATCGGGGCAGGTTTGTCTTGCCGAAGATCACCGCACCGGCAGAGCGAACGCGCGAGACAACCTCGGCGTCGGTGTTTGGGACATGGTCGGCGAGCTCAGTCGCTCCGCCGGTTGAACGCATACCGCTGGTCGCAATAGCGTCCTTGATTGTCATCGGCAGTCCAAGCAACGGCGGCATGTCGCCGCCGGCGGCAAGCGCCTCGTCGGCCTCCTCGGCGACGATCTGCGCCGATCCAAGGTCGCGTGTCACGATCGCGTTTAGATCAGCGTTGAAGCGATCGAACCGCTCGGTGTAGTGATCGAGTAGCTCCCGGCTGCTCACCTCGCGAGCACGAAGCTTCTGTGTGAGCTCCGTGGCCGTCTGGAGCCCCAATGGCAATTCGGTCATGGACCACGGTAGGCCTTTCGCGCCGATCGAAACTAGCGGCGCTTGCATTCTCAGGAACTGTGGCCAAGGTTCAGCGCGACCCGACCAAGTATGTTGCTCTGTATGGCACTTCCTTCGCTGTTATTCGGTTCCACGAGTCACGAGAGTTCGCGCATTATCTTCGGCGCTGCGGCGCTTGGGGCGATGAGCCAGGATCGCGCTGACGCTACGATCGCACAGGTCAGAGAGGCCGGAGTGAACCACTTCGACACCGCTGCTTCCTACGGTGACTCCGAACTTCGTCTCGCTCCGTGGTTGTCATCGCATCGTGACGAGATCTTCTTGGCGACCAAAACCGGCGAGCGCAGCGGCGATGCTGCGCGAGCTGAGCTCGAACGTTCGCTTGAGCGGCTCGGCGTGGATTCGGTGGACCTCATCCAACTACATAACTTGGTTGAGGAAGACGACTGGCAGCAGGCGCACGGCTCTGGCGGAGCGGTCGAAGCACTCGCCCAGGCGCGCGACGAAGGTCTCGTTGACCACATTGGTGTCACCGGTCATGGCACCCGTATTGCTGGCATGCATCTGCGTAGCCTTGCTGAATTCGACTACGCCTCGGTCTTGCTCCCTTGGAACACAACGATGCTCGACAATCCTTCCTACCGTTCTGACGCAGAACAATTGGCTGAAGTTTGTGCCGAGAAGAACGTGGCCGTGCAGACGATTAAGTCCATAGCGAGGGGTCGCTGGCCTGACGGGTATGAGGGTCGACGGTTCAGTTGGTACGAGGCGCTCGAAGACAAGGCGGCGATCAGCCGCGCCGTTCGCTCGGTACTAGCGCATCCTCAGCTTTTTCTGAACACCACAAGTGACGCTCGCAAGTTGGCCACGATCTTTGAAGCCGCAAGCTCGGACCTGCCGGCGCCAACCCAGGAGGAACTGCGGGCAGATATCGAGAACTTCGGCATCACCGCGCTCTTTGATGGACGCGAGCTCGAACGTATCTAGCGATACAAATCTCGTCCAGGGTTGTCCCTCTCTTTGAGGGTTACAAATCTCTTTGTGGGGTGGCACCGCGTCGCCTCCGAACACTGCGATGATGGTGCGCCCGAATTGTGACGTGATGAGGATCGAGTGAACGTAATCGAGGCCATCGATGCATGGATCGATGAGCACATTGATGAGATGTCCGATGATGAACTCGGCGACATCCTTGAGATCCTTGATGCCGTCACTCCTTCTGAGTATGGCGACTTCGATATCGACGATGTCTATGACGAAGACATCGAGGCAATGTTGGACTTGGTCTCCCCTGACCTTGAGCTACTCGCCGAGTCCCTTCTGACGTCGGCTATCTACGACACAGAAGCGCCTTCGACGAACGATCAGGATGAGTTCGACGTCGACCCGTCGGGTGGAGATCGTCAGACCGACGGTGACCCTGCCAATCCCGGTGAGGGCGATGATCAGGATCAGCTGCTCGACGGCATCACCGCTCTGCCCAGCGCCCGCGCCGATGGCGTTGACCCACACGAACCCGACGATCGCGCTGACAGCGGCGAGTACGAACCCGATCTGCCCGACGCAGACGACCCCGGCGACGACAACGACCCTGGCCTGACCGACGACCACGCCGAACCCGACCTGCTCGACCACGATGTGTCCGAACCCGATGTGCCCGAACCCGATCTGCCCAACGCAGACGACCCCGGCGACGACAACGACCCTCGCCTGACCAACGACCACGCCGAACCCGACCTGCTCGACCACGACGTGTCCGATCTCGATGTGGCCAACCCCGATCTGCCCGACGCAGACGACCCCGACGACGACAACGACCCTCGCCTGACCGACGACCACGCCGAACCCGATCTGCCCGACGCAGACGACCCCGGCGACGACAACGACCCTGACCTGACCGACGACCACGCCGAACCAGACGAACACGTTGAGACCGACCTGCTCGACCACGACGTGTCCGATCTCGATTTGCCCGACGCAGACGACCCCGGCGATGACAACGACCCCGGCGATGACAACGACCCTCGCCTGCCCAACGCAGACGACCCCGGCGACGACAACGACCCTGGCCTGACCAACGACCACGCCGAACCAGACGAACACGTCGAGACCGACCTGCTCGTCGACGACGTTGAGACCGACCTGCTCGTCGACGACGTTGAGACCGGTCCGCTCGTCGACGACGTTGATGCGCTGGGTGAGGAGCGCAAGGACATGCCGCCCGTGCTACGACCGTCGATCGGCGCGCCTACGCCCGAACTACGTGAGTTCGATGCGCTCGGTCCGACCTTCCTTACCAGTACCCCCGAAGCCCCACCCTCAAAGACCTCGACCATCGCCCGTTATGGACTCGTTGGCGTGATGCTTATGGCGCTGGCAGCGTTCATCTTCGGCATGATCCAACTTGTGGGCTCGCTCAGCGAAGAAGCGGCCGAGTCAGCGGTAGAGGTTGTTCCTTCGTTAACTGCTGAACCCGTGGTTACGAGCCAGCCCGCCGCTGAACCGACAGCTACCGTTGAGGTCGCGACCCTCGTGCCGGGACAGCCAACCCTGACGCCAACGCCGGTTCCGCCGCCACCGCCGCGCATACTCATCCGCCTCGGCAATGGCGACGTCATGCTCGGAACAATGGATGACAGCGGGAATCCTGCAAACCTGACCAGCATCTACGAGGGTTCCAACGACGACCTGGAGGCGGCGATCGATACAACCTGGCTCAGCGACCAGGTCGGCGTCATAGACACCAACGGCTCTGTGCTGGTCATTGATCCCGACTCTGGAACGTCTCGGCCCCGAACGATCTATGAGGCGAGCGACGATCTTGATCCTGTCGTCGAGCTCGTGGCTGCCGCTGACAACGCTGCCATCCGGACCGATTCTGGTGACGTCGCAGTCATATCGACCCGCACGCGAACGCGGCCGACCAACATTGACGTTGTGTGGGATGCCGCCGAAGAAGGTTCACCCGCAACCGACATCTCTTCGGTTAAAGACTTGGTCGTCTTCACCCTTGAGTCAGGCAACGCCAAACTCGTCAACCTGGTCGAAGACGCTGACCCAGTTGACATCTGGACAGCTGACGACCAGCCACCAGCGTTCAACCTCAAAGCATCGGATAGGAGCATTTTGCTTGGTATTGGCCAGGGGGCTGTGGCTCGACTATCTCTTGATTCTGAAGACGGCCCAGCAGTGACATCGGCGTGGGATCCATTCGCCGACGATGAGACGCCAGCAATCGGCTACAGCGCAGTGGGTACTCGAACGGCAGTTGTACTTGCAGACGGCGCAATCGTTCTGGCTGATGACACCCGCACTGGCCCACGAATGTGGGACCCAGAGGAAACCGAGTTGCGGGCTCTGAGCTTGTCAGCGACGGAAACGTCCTTGTTTGCACTGCTGGAAACCGGGTCCGTCGTGCGCATACCGATAAACCCAGTGGACCTCATCGAGTCGGTATGGGACATCACCGATGAGAGCCTCTCGCCCGCCTTTCAGATCGCTGCGGAACCTATAAGCGAGCAAGATCAAGCTGAGTGAGAAGCACGCGGTCCTCGAGTTGGATCGTGGTGCTTTCGACCGAAGCGCACAGCAGAGCGAGCGAATCTCCATCGTCGCTATGGTCGAGCTCGATGAATCGAAGCCAGCGCATGATCGCAGCATCGCTGATCGGTCGCGCCAAGCTGACGAGGGCAGAAGTTTCTCGCTCGAGCCACGGATGGATGACCTTCGTGAGAGCTCGCAAGCGCATTGTGGTCGCTGTTGGCTGCTGCTGGTCGCTCAGCAGCGCCATCGCGTCCTCCCAGCCGGGGGTCGGTGCAGTTACGAGTTCAGTCTCTCGAAGTTGCGGAGATGTCGGCAGGCAACCCGCCATGACCTCGCTGTGCCAGTTGTGATGCCGAGCTGCGGTGAAGAATGCGATTGCGGCACTGGGTTCGGCTTCGACTCTGCTCCATGACATCAGCAGTGCACTGAGCTGCTGCTCAACCCATACAAGGGAGCCCAGGCGGTCAGCGAGCTCTGCGAAGCTAAACCAGTCGTCGTCGTGCACAACGACTATGCGCCGCCGCGGTAACGATTGGTTATGGGCATGCGACGGTCGCGGCCAAATGCCTTGCGGGACACGCGCGGGCCCAGCGGGTTCTGGCGGCGCTTGAACTCGGCGATATCGACGAGTCGAGCGATGCGCTTGACAACCGCCTCATCGTGGCCTGCTTCGATGAGATCATGGGCGGTCTTGTCGTTCTCAACGAGCTCAACAAGTAGTGGATCCAAGATCTCATATGGCGGCAAACTCTGGTCGTCACGCTGATCTGGTCGCAGCTCGGCTGATGGTGCCTTTGTGAGCACGTGGCTAGGGATAATCTCGGAGCCCGCACGCTCGTTGTACCAACTGCAAAGGTCGTACACCTGCAGCTTCCAGACGTCTTTGATGCATGCATACGCACCCGCGGTGTCGCCGTAGAGGGTTGAATATCCAACCGCGGTTTCGCTCTTGTTTCCGGTGGTGAGAACAAGCCATCCGAACTTGTTAGCAAGCGCCATGAGCAGCACCCCGCGAATTCGGCTTTGCAGGTTCTCTTCGGTGACGTTGGCTTCGAGACCGTCAAACGACGGCGCCAGCATGTCGAGGAACGACGAGTGACCTGGCTCGATTGCGATCGTGCGGTAGTCGATGCCAAGGTTGATCGATAGCTGTTCTGCGTCACTTACCGAGTGGTCTGATGAGAATCGCGATGGCATGAGGACGGCGTGCACATTTTCAGCGCCGAGCGCCTCAGCCGCGATGACTGCGACCAGCGTCGAGTCGATACCCCCCGATAGCCCGAAGCAGATGTTCGTGAATCCATTGTTGATCACGTAGTCGCGCGTCGCCAGGACGAGTGCGTCCCACAACTCAGCAAGAGGCTCAGGGGCAGGCTCGATAATCGGCGGTAGGCCAGCGATCGATGACGACGAATCACTCGTCACCATGATTGGCGTAACCGCTGCTTCTCGCGTGTCGCCCACCGCGAAGTCAGCGATCAGTACTTGTTCTTCGAACATCTTTGATTGCGCTACAACGGATCCGTCGGCGGCGATCACAATGGACCCGCCATCAAAGACGAGTTCGTCTTGGCCGCCAATCAGGTTGACGTACGCGATTGGCAGGTTGCCTTCGGCACTACGGCGACGCACAAGCTCTTCACGAACCTTGGGCTTGCCCTGATAGTAGGGCGACGCATTGATATTCAGGATGAACTGTGCGCCAGCGTCGGCAAGCTTGTTCACGGGTCCGCCATCGATCCAGAGATCCTCGCAGATCGAGACGCCGACGGTTACACCTGCGATTGACCAAAGCGGAAGTTCGGTGCCGGCGGTGAAGTATCGCTTCTCGTCGAATACCCCGTAGTTCGGTAGCTCATGCTTGCGGTAGGTGCCCACGATCTTGCCGTGGGCACACACTGCGGCCGAGTTGTAGATCGTTGGATAGCCGCTACCAATGGTGATCCCATCGCCGGATTCAACGAAGCCGACAACGACGGCCGTTGTTGTCGTAGCAGCGGCGAGGCGTTCCAACTCTGTCAGGTTGTCAGCGACGAATCGGGGCTTGAGAACCAGATCCTCGGGCGGGTATCCAGGAATCGTCAGCTCGGGGAAGATCGCTACATCGCAGCCCGCAGCCTCGGCGGTTCGCAGCGCTTCGATTGCAAGATCGGTGTTACTTGTTAGCGCGCCGACCACCGTGTCTATTTGACAAAGGGCCACACGCAATGAGGGAGAAACCACCGAGCCAGCGTAGTGCCGACCCACCAACCCCCGACTACCGGGCGATGGTTGCGATTGCGACTTCGGCGAACTCGGGGCGACAGATGAGCAGGTCTGGCATGTAGGGATCTTCGTTGTTGTAGACCAAGGGGGAGCCGTCGATGCGGCTTGTGTGGAATCCAGCGGAGCGGGCGACTGCGACTGGCGCGCACGAATCCCATTCGTATTGGCCACCGGTGTGCGCGTAGATATCCGCTTGGCCGGTAACGACTGCCATGGCCTTTGCACCGGCGGAACCCATGAGAAGCATCTCGCCGTCGAGGGCTTCACAGATAGCCTGCGCTGCCGGTCCTGGGCGGCTGCGACTTGCAATGACACGGGGAGGTCCCGGATGCACGTCGGGCAACGCGAGACCGTCTCCGGTCGACAGAGTGGTTTGCAGCCCGGGCAGGGCAACAGCGCCGGCGGCTAGGTCGCCGTGTTCGACGAGGGCGACGTGCACTGCCCAATCGGTGCGCGGAATCTCGCCGAATTCGCGGGTGCCATCGAGTGGGTCAACGATCCAAACCCGGCTGGCCGAGAGCCGGGACTTATCGTCTTTGCCTTCTTCGGACAGCACGGCGTCGTCGGGGCGGGCTGCCTGCAGTTCATGCATGAGCAAGTTGTGGGCGCGTCGGTCGCCTTCGTCCTTGCGCACCTGAGGCTCAGCATCGGACAGTTCGGCGCGTACCCGAAGTAAGAGTTCTCCTGCTTTCGCCGCAAGCTGCCCAGCAAGTTCATGATCATTCAACACGACCAAACACGCTACCGCCCTAGTGGCACAGTCGTGATCGAAGTAACTGCGGGTGGCTAGGGGTTCGCGTTCTTTGCGTCGAGCAGAATCTGTTCAAAGCGTGCGTTCACTGCCGACCAGCGCCATCGAGAACGCACAAATTCTTGACCTGCGAGCCCTATCTGGTGGGCCGCTGTGGGCGACGCAAGCAGCTCTTCGACGGCTTTGGCAATCTCTCTCGGGGTATCACCGATACGTAGCTCATTGTGGTCGGTCGCTCGTAGCGGCTCGCTGGCAAGTGAGGTCGTAACAACGGGTACACCCATGGCCATTGCTTCGAGCAACTTCAGCTGGACCCCTGAACCGGTTTGCATGGGCGCGCACGCAACCCGTGATCCACGGAGGTAATTGCGCAGGTCGTCAACGGGCCCGAGTACTTCGACATTGTTGGACGCCAGCTTGCGCACTCGTCGGTGCGGTCTGGCTCCGACCAGTAGCACGCGAATGTCAGGAGTTGTTCGCACGAGATGCGGCACGACTTCTTCGACAAGAAACCTGGCGGCGGCAATGTTGGACGCGTAGCCGAGATTGCCGGTGAATATGACGTCGTAGTAGGCGTCGTCGCGTGCCAGCGCGGCGCGATGTTCAAACGACTCATCGACAACGCCCACGGGAACGACGTCGACTGGCCCAGTGCCGAGCGCCTCAAGGTATTTGGAATCGACGGGCGATGTGACTACTCGTCGATCGGCATTGGTTCCGACCGTGACTTCGAGCTTCTTCATCCAGTGCGTTTCGAGGTGGGCAAACGGTCGTATAGCCCATGACCCAAAGCGCGACCGTCGGCGCAGCCCAAGCGACAGGGCGTCGACAAAATCGACCACATAGGTCGCCGGGCCAGGGTCGACGTTGGGCGCAACGCGTGCGAGCTGCGTCACGACAAGCTCAATATCGTGCTCGCAGATGACTCGCGAGACCGCTGCAGCCATCGTCGGCGAGCGATACAGGCGTGCCTGAAGCGGTAGCTGTCGCCGCCAGCCGCCCAGTGCACTGCGGAGCATCTTTGCGTGTCCGTGCGGCACAACGGTCATCGATGCAGTTATCTCTGACAGCTTGGATTGTTCTGCTGGCGTGATGGCTTGTTGAGCCAAGCACACTAAGTGCACTTCGTGACGCGCCGCGAGATGTTCGATTTGTCGCAGCGCGCGGAGTCGATCTCCAGTCAAGGGCGGCAGCGGAAAGCGTGCGGTGACGATCAGGATTCTCATGCCGGGGGTGACATCAGATTATCGGTGGGCGGCCAAGCCTGGCCATATGGGCGACGGTCGCCCACCGCATGGCATTGCGTTGCCCGGGTGACGAGGTCACCCCCTCCCACGTACCGGCAAGCACATCACGCCATTCACCAAGGGACCGACTTCGCAGCGTCTGCACCGCGAGCCAGACGACGCAGTACATCGGTGCGATCACCAGTGGCAACCGCCGCCGTGCAAGCCACACTCGATTTCGGGCGGTTCGCCGGATCACGTCGGCGTGCCGTTCTTGACCGAGGTCGGGGTGTTCGAGCATGATCTCTGCGTCAAAACTCACCCGCCACCCACCGTCAATCACACGCCACGCCAGGTCCGTTTCCTCAAGCGCATAGAACAACGGTGCGAAATAGCCACCAACGGCTTCAAAGACATCTCGGCGAATCGCATGACCACCGCCAACGAACGTTGTGACATCGGCCGTTCGATCAGTGTCACCCATGCCAACGTAGGGCGTCCACCGTTGCTGAGATTCACGTGATCCCGGTTTGACGATCCGAAATCCCACAATACCGAGGTCAGATTCGGAGCTGAATCGCCGCTCGACGTGCCGGATGAGATCGGTATCGAGACAGCGTGCATCATCGTCAAGAAATACAAGCACGTCACCCTGCGCATGTTGAGCGCCCAGGTTGCGACCGCCCGGCACCCCAAGGTTCGTCTCGGAATAGACAGAGCGCCATGGGTGAAGCGATGCTCCGCCTGCTCCGTTATGAACCAGGATGCCTTCAGCCGTTGGAGGCAAATAAAAGGAGTCGGCGAGTGTTTGTAGCTCGCTGTCCCTATCGCCGCGCGTCAAAACGATGACCGAGGTCGTGAGCTTGCCCTCGAGATGTGCCGACACACCGCCATAGTAGAAGCAGCGTTGGCGCCTCGATGAGACAGGCGGCCCATAGAGAACAGCCCATGAGTGCTGGCGGCACGCCATATGCGCAATACGATGGACAACCTTGGCTTCCATAGCGATCGCAGGTGCCGGCTTCTCAGGCGCAGTCATTGCCCGGGAACTGGCAGAGGCAGGTCACACCTGCACTGTCTTTGAGTCGCGTGATCACGTCGCTGGCAATTGCTTTACCGAACGACATAGGAACGCCGTGCTCGTCCATCGGTATGGACCACATATCTTTCACACCGCGAACGAGCGCGTGTGGGAGTACATCAACCGGTTCGGCGAGATGCGCGCCTACAACCATCGCGTCAAGACAACGGTCCAAGGCCGCGTCTTTAGCCTGCCTATCAACCTGCACACGATCAACCAGGTCTTCGACACCACCCATTCTCCAGCCAGCGCCGAAAAGTTCGTACGTGAGGACCTTGCAGAACCTAGCGATACCGAGCCGGAGAACTTTGAAGAACAAGCCCTCACCATGGTTGGTCGTCGACTCTACGAACTGTTTTTTGAGGGGTATACCAAAAAGCAATGGGGATGCAGTCCAACACAATTGCCAGCTTCCATCCTGAAACGGTTACCGCTGCGGTTCAACTACGACGACTCGTATTTCAACCACCCGCACCAGGCAATCCCAGCCCATGGCTATACGCCAATCGTCGAAGCAATTCTGGATCATGCGGACATTGATGTGAGGCTCAGCTCTCCGTTTGCGCCGGCCGGTCGAGCGTCGTTCGACCATGTCATTTGGACTGGCCCTCTGGATGCGTGGTTCGAGTACGCGCAGGGTCGCTTGAGCTATCGAACGCTCGACTTCGAAGAGTTCACCGACACCGGCGATTTCCAAGGAACCCCGGTGATGAACTACGGCGACGCCGACGTTGCCCACACGCGAATTACTGAACACAAACATTTCGCACCATGGGAGTCCCATAACGAAACGGTGTGCTTCGTTGAAACCAGTCGTGAACACGAGCCCGACGACATTCCGTATTATCCGGTTCGCCTCGTCGACGACAAGGATCGGCTTGAGCAGTACCTCGACCTAGCCGATGCCGAGGCAGGCGTCAGCTTCGTTGGCCGTCTTGGCACGTATCGCTACCTCGATATGGATGTCACGATCGCCGAGGCGCTCACCGCATCAGACCAGCTGATTGAACATCTCGACGCTGGCACCACCGCACCAGCGTTCTTTGTCGACCCTCGCTAGATCCAAAATGCCGCTCGTTTCGCTCATCATGCCGGTGTACAACGTTGAGGCATATCTCAGCGAGGCGTTGCTGTCGGTGCAACGTCAAACCATGACTGACTTCGAAGTCATCATCGTTGACGATGGCTCAACCGATCTCAGCGCTGCCATAGCCGAGCGGTACTGCCACGCCGACAGTCGATTCCAGTATGTCCGCCAGGACAATCGTGGGCCCGGCCCTGGCGGTGGTCGCAACGGCGGACTGGCGTCGGCGTCTGGTGATCTCCTCATGTTTATGGACAGCGACGATGTCGTGCGACCAGACATGTTCGAACAGCTCACGGGACTGCTACGAGATCCACTCGTCGATATGGCCACCACGTCGGCCGAACGGTTGTCGGGTGTCACGCTGCGACGATCGAGCATCCACGACATTTCACACCCAGTTGCCGAAGACGCGACCACCGCGGAGCAGTCGCCGTGGCTCATGTTCGATTCAACGCCATGGAACAAAATGTTCCGGCGCTCGTTCTTCGACACGGTCGTCGGCACCTGGCCCGAGCAGCAGCTCTACGAAGACATCGCACCGATGACAGCGTGTCAGCTCAAAGCTCGCCGTATAGGCGTTGTAACTGACGCGCACTACCTCTGGCGAAATCGCGGCGACGGCAGCTCAATCACGCAACAACGCCGCGGAGTCGAAGCGGATCTGGCACAGATCCAGCAGCTTGTCGCAGCCGATCGCTTGGTCCGTGATTTCGGCAGTGAAGGCACCAAGGCATGGTTGGACTGGAAGGCATACACGTTTGACTTCGTGTGGATGATTCGCAAGATGGCGACGCTGCGCAGGTCAGACATACACGAGCTTGCCTCTGCAATGGCGGCCGCCATGGAGACGATCGGCACGGGCGTCGTTGCGGCGCTCGGCCCTCAGCTGCGTGAGTGCTGCACGGCAATCATGAAGCGCGATATGCAACGGGTTCGCAGACTCAGCGCGCAGTATCGACTCGCCCTGGTGCCAGATCGACGTGGCTATGACCAGGCCAAGGAGACCTCGTTCCTGAACGCGACGTTGTTGTCGATCCGGTCACGCGGTGATCAACAAGAGGTCACGACAACTAGCGCAGACTGGGCGCCATCGCCGCGGTTGCTGCTGAGTTCTACGCCTCCGTGGACCAACGCCACCGAGGAAGTGTCGATCTCGCCGGTGCGAGTGCAGCGACGAGGCGGCGCTTTGCGCTCCACATTCGTAATCGACCTCGAAGATCTGCCAGAAGATCTGCCAGCTGACAGCGATAGTCGACCGACGTTCGTCAGTCTTCGCGCAGATGGGGCGCAGAGTGAGCTGCGCCGGTCCATCGAAGATCGCGTCCGGCGACGACTTCCTGGCGGTAAACACACGTCGCCTATCCGATCGTTCTTCGAAGACGGAATGCTTGTGCTCATAGGTCCGCCGTTGCCTCCGGTACTCGAGACGGCCGAGCTGATCGATGACACGGTTGTATTTCGAGGTCAGATTGCTTCTCGAATGGCTGCCGACACGCTGTTTGCCCGCGTGACGGACCTTGGCACGCTCGACTATGCGCACGAACTTGAGCGATCAGCCAGCGCCTTTGCTGTGCGGGTGCCGCTCGATCAGCTGGTACCGGGGACTGACTTTTTTTTGGCGATTGCTGATCGTGGTAACCCTGGTATCCCGGTGCCGATTCATGTCGGGTGCGATCTTTTTACCGGTCCAATGAGCAAGCCGCATGTCCGGGTGCAGTCGAGCACAAACGGGCAGGCAAGCTTTCGGTTCTCAACGGGAAACCCACTTGGCTCGGTACGTGCTGAGGTAGTCCGCAGAAATCCGTGGCGCTAACGGTGTTGCTTGACTTTGGACTCACAGAGCCCAGTAATCCCGAACAGAACAATGGCAACAACAATTTGCTTTCGTATCTCTAAAGCACAATAGGCACTAAACGGGACATCGAACTGTCATCAAGATGACAATTTGTGAAATCCCCAATTCTGGGTCACTTGGACTAGTTGGATCGCCGGTGGGCTTACCAAAATCGTTGCGGTTGCAACGAATAACTCAAATCTCTTGGTGCGAAACGCAGCACCACTGCGGGCTAGGCCATCGTAACTAGGGCCAGCTCCCTACCGTGCAGGGACCATCGCGGGTTGCTGATGCGTGAAAGGGGTGACACGCTATATGACTGTGTCTGAATACTTCTCCACACGAAGGTCATCAATGAACATCCGCAATGCATCCAAAAAGACCGCATTTGCAGCGCTTGTCGCAGCCATGGCAGCACTGTTCGTGCTGATCTTGGCTCTTCCCGCAAACGCTCAAGACAGCGACGCAAACGACCAAGCTGCTGATCCCGCCGCAGACGGCACCGGTGGCTATCTCGAACCCCGAGACACGCCCCCCGCACCATTCGGCGCATCATTCGCAGCACTGCTCACCGACTGGCAAGCCATTTCAACGGTGCCCCTGGCCGACGCGCCCGGTGGCCTCGAGCAAAACCCCGACGACGGACTGCTCTTCTTCACCCAGTACGCCAGTGACACCTTCGGATTTTCTGACGCCAACGGCCTTCCACTCGGCTATCCCGCAGCGCTGCCGCCAACCTCGCCAGCCGGACCCATAGTTGTGCCTGGTGGACCTGGCGCTGGTGTTGGTCTCTTCGACGTTCCTTCTGAGATCGCCTTTGGCACCAACGACGAGGTCTACGTGACTGACGTTGGCAACGACCGAATTCAAGTCTTCTCTGATGCCGGCACCCCCGGAACGTTCATCCCCGTTCGCGAGTGGGATGGCGACGATGTACAGCTCAGCCTGCAGCTGAACTGCCCCCACGACGTTGAGTACTACAACAACCGCGTCTATGTCATGGACGCAAGCAGCCAAATCAAGGTGTTTACGCCGTTCGGTGTTCCCATCACGTCATGGGGTTCAGTTGGCACCGGTGACGGTCAGATGATGAACGGTTGCAACCAAGGTTCGGCATTCATGGCGATCGATGCCAACACCGAGCTGCTCTACGTGAGCGATTGCGGCAACCACCGCGTTCAAGTCTTCGACATCGCAACCGGTGCGTTCGTCTCAAAGTTTGGCCAGCAGGGCTTTGGCGATGGAGAGTTCCAGTGCCCACAGGGCATCGACATCGACGACGACGGCAACGTCTATGTCGCCGATCCAGACCGCGTGCAGGTCTTTGACTCAACTGGCGTCTACCAAGGCACCATCGGCTTCCCTGGCACCGGTCTTGGTGGATTGCAAGATCCACGTGGCATCGACGTTGACCCGTCGGGTACCGTGTTGCACGTAGCCGACTTTGGCAACTCGCGCATCCAAACCTTCTCCAACATCACGTGTGGGTTCATGGCCGACGGCGTCACGCCTATGCCGGCTACCCATGTGGGCACCTTTGGCGACGACACCATCGCCGGATCAGCCGACGTAGATGTGATTGCCGGCCTCGCTGGTGACGACACCATCTACGCCTTTGATGACAACGACATCGTGTGCGCAGGTGCGGGCGACGACACGATCTTTGCCGGCTTGGGCGACGACGTGATCAACGGCGACGAAGGCATGGACACCATCTACGGACTCGATGGCGACGACACCCTGAACGGTGGCGACGACGACGACACGATCGACGGTGGCCTCGGCATCGACACAATCAACGGCGACGCTGGCGACGACACCATCTATGGCAACGACGGCGACGACATACTGTTCGGTAACGAAGGCATGGACATCGTCAACGGCGGCGACGGCGACGACGAGATCGAAGGCGGCGACGACGACGACGTCCTGAGCGGCGACGCTGGACAGGACGCCACGGACCTCAATGACCCAGTTTCACTTGTGCCTGGCAAGGACGTCATCAACGGAAACGACGGCGACGACGAGATCCACGGCGGCGGCAACGACGACATGCTGTTCGGAGATGCCGGCAAGGACACCATCAACGGTGACGATGGTGACGACGAGATCCAAGGCGGCGACGACGACGACATCCTGAGCGGCGACCAAGGCGTCGGTGCGACAACTTCGTCACCTGCAAACGCGCCGGGGAACGACACCATCAATGGCAACGATGGTGATGACACCATTCACGGCAACGGTGGCGACGACAAAGCGTTCGGTGACGACGGCAACGACACCATCAATGGCGATGCTGGTGACGACGTGCTTCGCGGGAATGCTGGTGAAGACATCATCAACGGTGACGCCGGCATGGACGAGATCTACGGCGGCATCGATGACGATGAGCTCGTGGGCGGTGCCGATGACGACGAGCTATGGGGTAGTGCTGGCGATGACGAAATGTCGGGTGAGGCTGGCGACGACATTTTGCATGGCGACTTGGGCAACGACACCATGTTCGGGGATGCTGGCGACGACACCCTCAACGGTAACGGCGGTAACGACATCATGAACGGTGGCGACGGCAGCGATCTCCTCAACGGCGACGCTGGCAACGACACCATGAACGGTGGCAACAGCAACGATTTCCTCAACGGCGACGGTGGCAACGACATCATGAGCGGTGGCGACGCCGACGATATCCTCAACGGTGACGCTGGCAACGACATCATGAGCGGTGATGCTGGCAACGACATCCTCAATGGCGACGCTGACAACGACACCATGTCCGGTGGCGCAGGCATCGACACACTGAACGGTGGCGCAGGCAACGACGCACTAAATGGCGGCGACGACAACGACATCCTTAATGGGAACGACGGCAACGACACGATTAACGGCAACGACGGCGACGACGAGGCGATCGGTGGCCTCGGCAACGACACCATGATCGGTGGCGACGGCAACGACAAGTTCCGCGGTAACCAAGGTGAGGACAACATTTCCGGCCAAGACGGCAACGACCGCCTGTTCGGCGGTATCGGAGACGACCTGATCGACGGCGGCGACGGCGACGACTTCCTTGGAGGCTTTGCTGGTGAGGACATCATCGATGCAGGTGCTGGCGACGACACTGTCTTTGGCGGTCACGGCGCCGACACGATCTCTGGTGGCGACGGCGACGACTTCATCTCAGGCCTCATTGGCGACGACACCATCAACGGTGACGGCGGCAACGACACCCTCAATGGCAACAACGGCCGTGACATCGTCAATGGTGGATCTGGCAACGACATCGTGAACGGCAACAACAGCCTGGACACGCTTAGTGGCGGCGCAGGCAACGACTCGCTGTCCGGCGGCAAGAACACCGACTCACTGTCCGGTGGTACCGGGACCGACTCGTGCAACGGCAACCTTGGCGTTGACTCCACAGACGGAACCTGCGAAACAACCACTGGTATTCCGTAACGAGCGTCGCGTGAAGCGACGCCCTTACAACTAACTACAACCAATACTCACGCCGCCGGCCGGATCCGATCAAGATCCCGTCGGCGGCGAGCTTTTTGTCGTCTATCTTCCACGTATGCGTGGTCGAACGCAGCTGGAGGTACCCGCGGGCGTCAGCACCGTAGATGGCAAATCCGCGTCGTTCGGCCGCTCGCACAAAGCGAACATCCTCGCCAAGTGTGATATCCGCAAACGACACCTGTTCACACACATCGCGATGCGCCACAATCGTGCCCCCGGCCAAACGCCCAACGCGTGTGTCCTCGTTGCCCGAGTAGAGCCGCATCGTCTCATCGGGTGCCTCGAAGTAGACAAAGTATGTCTTCTTGCCGACCACACCCGAACCGTGTTCCCGCATGACCTCGCAGGCCTCAGCGACATATGTTGGGCTGTACCAGTCGTCGTCGTCGAACTTGGCAATTACCTCACCTGATGCGGCGGCAAAACCCCGATTCAATGCACTGCCCAACGACACCGACGCGTCCGTCTCAATGACTGTTGCGTCGTCGATCGTTTCACACGCGCTCCGTGCGGGGCCCGCATAGTTTGGCGCGTTCGTAACCAAGATCAGCTCGGTTCGCGCCCCAGACTGACTCGAGTACTGCTCAAGAATGTGACCCAGTTGATCAGGCCGGTTCGAGACGCACACGACAGACACCAGTGGATCTTGCGACAAGATCACGGAGCGCCGGGGTCCAAAGCGACGCAGCCATCGGAACACGATCTCGTGGGTGATACCCGCAAGCCGATCGGTGAACACCAGCTAGTCCGACCAAAGCTGGCTGCGCAGCGCTCGAGCGAAATCATCGCTGATCTTGGTGGCAGCGTGATCGAGCGCAAACTGCGCATCCAGTTCCACGTGTGGGTCGACCACTGCACCAGCCAGCTCGGCAACCAGCTCATCGAGGGTTGTGTATGTCGACACCAGTCCAGAGCTTCGAGCTGTGGTGGTAACTGGGTTCTCGGTTGCGATGACGGGCACACCAAACGACAGCGCGAGCATGACCACGGCGCTGTTGAGGAAACGCTGATATGGAATCACGAGGACGTCGGCAGCGCCAAGCAGGGTCTGGATCTCGCTGTCGGGCACGAGCATCGCGGCAGCGCTTGCCTCAGGATGTGCATCGACACGCGCTTGCAGGTCCTGAACTTCGCCGACAGGCATGCCTGCGATCAGCAGGCGCAATCGGCGCTGCGTCGCAGCTGTGCCGGTCGCCTCAAGCAGTCGGTCAATGCCCTTATACGCACGTATCGCCCCAAAGAACACGACGCAGAGCTCGTCGGGTGCAATACCCAGCAGTGCTCTGGCGCTCGATCGACTGCGATAGCTCGAGTACACACCGGTGTACAACGGGTGCTCAACAAGGACTGTCTTGGCTTCATCGATGTGAAAGTACTCGGCACAAACCTGGACCGTTGACGGATGCAATATGTGGATCACGTCTGCGGTATCGCAGAGGAACTGATGAAAGTCTGCGTCTTGGGCGGGCCATAGAGATCCGTGCGGCAACGGTTCGTGCACCGACCAGATCAGCTTGTTGCCCTCGCCCGCTTTGAAGGCACGAAGTAGCCGCTTAGCGCGATCAAGCGCCTGCTGGTTCTGTTCCGCGTCAGAACCATTTGGACGAAGCGATTGGGTCCAATGCAGATGCAGCGTGCAGTTGCTAACCAACAAAGGCAGCTCATCGAAGGACGGCAGTTCGCGAACACGCAGGCCGTGCGCAGGCAACTCCGCGTACAACAAGTCGAGATACGGGTTGTGCTTTCCTGAGGGGAAGTACCAGTAGTCAGCCAAGTCAGCGCGTTCACCTGCCAACGCCTCACGCATTTGCGATGCCAACTCGTGCGGTGTGCCAGCACCCGAGCGCGTCCACCAACGAGACGACAGTTCCTGACGCAAACCAAAATACGCACCAGCCAAGTCGTTGAACTCGTTGCGACTCTCGCCAAGTTCGATCGTGAGGTCCGCAATGTCGTCGTAGTCAGCCATGCAGCTTCTGCTCCAACTCGACGAGTTTATGATCATTTGGCCGCAGTGACCTTGCGCGGGTGACGACCGGAACTGCGTCGGCTCGTCGATCAGCGTCGATTGCTGCATCAATGAGTACCCGCAAGGTCCAGGTTTCGGGCTCGGTCACCGACGCGGCGGTCATGCCAAAGTCGACGGCCTCTGCTGCGTTGCCGTGGGTGTGCGCTATCCGCGCTCGGCTTCGGTATTCACGTTCTAGGTCGCCTTCGAGTTGTCGTCGCAGGCGTGCAACCCGGTCGTTCCCTCGGATCGCCAGACAGCGGTCGGCGTAGCCGATACCCCGCTGGGCGAGACCGAGTTCGTGATGCAGCCGCGCAAGGCGGGCGAGCACCCACCGATTGGGCGCGAACCGGTCATCGGCCTCGAGGAGTCGGCTGAGCGCAGTCCGTTGATCACCGCGCGCCAACGCCCAGCGGGCCGCGACTCGGACCTTGCGCTCACTCGTCATCGCCGTTTGATCAGCCATAGCTAGCTGGTTCCCCGGTTGTTCGCCGGGCGGTGAGTGCGACGTGGTCAGCCATAGTGATCTCGTAGGTCATGTCGCCAACCGTGCGGGTGCGGTCGCTCGGCAAGCGATCCTCGGGCAGTTTAGGAAGAGGCGTGGTGCGCTCACAGCCTCCGGCGCTGCCACCGATCACGAAGCGCCATTCGGTCTCAGCCATTGCATCGTGCGGCGCGAGGCGAGCGAGTGGAATCGACACACGAAAACGACCCTGCGGGGCAAAGCGCACCGACCGGCGTGCCGCATCAAGCTGCAACCGGTCGACCAAACCATGCAGCCCTCCGTGGGTTACCGGAAGAGGTTTGATGGGCAACGTGAAGCCATCGCTTGGATGCCGCACGTGCAGGCACAGGTCGTCGACACGGCCGAGGGGTCCACCAAGCTTGGGGATCGCTGCGGTCGCAGAAATGACGAGATCGTCCTTGGTTCCCCACTCCATAAAGACGCGACTCAGCACCAATGCTGGTTCTTCGTCGGAGCCGGTCAGGTGCGCGGGAACTGCGGGCACGAGCTGCGTTGCAAAGTTGCTGACGACGCGAGGGCCAGTAGAGCTCGACGGTTGCACCATGAAACCTTTGGCCTCGTAGGTGCCGTCGACCACGGATCGAAGGTCTTCGATACGGCCCTCGCTCAGAAGGTGCAGCTTGAGCTGGTCTCGAGTTGGTAGCGCTTCGATCGAGCTCGACAGCATGCGGGTGAGGAACTCAGCGCCTTCGGTACTAAGCAGCGCGCCGTACGCGTCGTCGCCTATCTCGAGCTCGTCAATACCTTGCATGAAGTCTCTAGTGAGCGCCTTCTCTTCGAACTTCTCGCGTACCTGGAGGTAGTCGTGGTCACACAGATACGCGTGTGCCAGCGTCATCTGCTCGATCTTGTCAGCGAACGTTCGCGCATCGGCAAGTTGCTGGGTGATCGATGAGCGGTCGTCGCGCACCCGCCACAGATACACCTGATCGCGAATCACGTCGGTCTGTGCCGACTCGCAATGGGCCCGGGTAATCGGGTTGATGTCCTCAAACAATTTCCGCTCGGGGAACTCGCGGCCCCCGCCGTTCCAGAAATCTGTTCGGTACAGCTTGTTCCACGCAGTGCTGTCATACGCGAGCTCGGGTCGCTTCAGAATGTGGGTGCGTTCAACAGACGATGCATGCGACCGGGCGTGGTTCGGCGTTGGCCAGCTCATGCCGCCACTCCGAAAGCGGCTCACGTTGCCCGTGACGATGTCTGAACCAGTACGCGAGGCAACGGCGACGAGCTTCTCGATGGCGTCGGCTGGTATGAGATCATCAGAATCAAGGAAGAAGATCCAGTCACCTTCGGCGTAGGGCAAGCCGCCGTTGCGCCCGCCACCAGGGCCTGGCCCACGGTTCTTCTGCCAGACGTGGGTGAACCGCTGGTCCTTGTCCGCGAACTGTTGCGCGATGTATGGGCTTGCGTCAGATGATTCATCGTCGACGATCAAGACTTGGAGGTCTCGATGCGTCTGGGACTCAACTGATTGCAGGCAGGCTCGTAGGTACTCTTCGGCGTTCCACGTGGGAATCACAATGCTGACCAAGCTCATGGGCTCACCATGCTCTTTGTGCTGACCACGGGCATGAGGCGGTCAAAACGTTGGAAAGGGCCTGCCATACGATGATGAGGATAGTGGTCCACCTGAACCGCAAACGCCACGCTGCGAGTCGAGACCGACACGGCGTGGATTCGCAGGTTCGATGGACCGCTAGTGTTGGGTCTCGATGACCGCATTGAGCTGCCCGGCTGCACCGTGTTGAGCATGACCGAACGGGCTCGCGCACGTTATGACGCTGGCCGGGCACAGGCTCCTTCGCCGGTTGAACCCTCGGCCTCGAACGGTCCTGCTCTTGAAGCGCTCGTTATCCCGCTTACGCAGTCGCAGATCAACGAGGCGAGCGAAAATTTTGCGTCGTGGGCGGCGCAGTTGCATCCGCTACACCCGGGCGACGAACCGTTCGCCGACCTGATCTTGGTCATGAACAACGGCACAACCGAAGCTGCACGCGACCTTGCCGCCAATGCGCCCGCGGTGACCTCGAGCTTTCGCTCAGTGCACGTGCTGTCGGCAGAACTGAGCGGCGCAGATGACGAGTACTCGATCGGCAATGCGACCGGCGCCAACAACCTCTTCTTCTTTGCGCTTGGGGCGCTATCGAACTACTCGGTGTTCCTGCTGATGGAAACGGATTGCCAGCCAATGATCTCTGGCTGGTTGAGCGAAGCTCGCGCATGCGTCGACACACAAATGGGTACCAAGTGGGTGCTGGGCGCGCAGTACCGCGGCGATGGTCCGATCGGCGCTGAGTTTTGGCGCCATGTGAATGGCAACGCGTTCTACCGCTCGGGGCTGGCCGCGTTTCAAGAGTTCTATCGCTCCGAGTTTCTCGCGTTCTACGGGGACCGTTATGACAACCACGAATTTCGCTTTGGCTACGACGCCGCCCATGAACTGTTCCTGAACGATTCCAGCGACCGAGCACGGGCGCGCATTCTGCTGTCCAAGTTTGGACACACCGACTTCGTCGTCAATCTACGAACCCACGACGACGACTCGGCTGTACCGCGCGGCGAGGCGCACGAGGGTGTGCTGTGGCATCGCGGCGGGTGGATGAAACGGCAACGGACGTGAGACGCCGTAAACGAAGCAACGAGCCCGTGGTAACCCAGTCTCGGACGCTTGTCATCTTGTCTACCCCACGGTCCGGCACACACTTGCTCGCCCACGAGCTCGCAGCAACCGGCCAGGTGGGCTTGGCCGAGGAGTTCTTGCACGACCAGTTGCTGGCTGAGTTCGGTGACCGCTTCACTGTCGACCACAGCGACCTATCGGCATACATTCAGGCGTTTCATTCGCAGACGGCAGCGCCGAATGGTCTTGCGTCGATCGTCGTGTTCCCCGACCATGTGAACAAGCTTGCGGCCGCCGGGGCCATCGGCACAACTGGCCCTGCCGGTTTCGCCGAACTGCTCGAACTGCTGCCGAATCCCACCGTGGTTCTGCTTGAGCGCCAGTCGCTCGTGAGCCAGGCAGTGTCGTTCAACCGAGCGACACAAAGCTGGGTGTGGACCCGAACAAAGGGCCAGGACGCACCCCCACACCCGAGCTACGACTTTGAGTCGTTGACGGCGCACCTGCTGCGACTGGTCACGATCCGAGAGTGGACGCTCAACGCAGCTGATCTGGTTTCGAATCGGTTGGCTTTGCGAACAACGTACGAGTCGCTCGTTTCAGATCCGCGCGCAGTTGTTGGCGAGATTGGAAGCGCACTCGGACTACAGCTGAGCGGCAGCGGTGGTGCGCAAAGCGAACGCCCAGTGCGCGCTGCCGATGGTGAAAGCGGCCAACGCGTCGACGCGCTGCTTGGTGACATCGCCTCATTGACGAAAAGCCTTCGCTGGTCCCCAGATAGTGACGCTGCCGACACCGTTGCTGGGAGCATTGCAACCGTTGCTGATCGTCAGCTCGCTGCCCTTGCCGAGTCAGTTGAGTCACACCGGGCCAGCGCATTTCGCCGCCGCCCAATCGTGGAACCGTCAGCAGATGGCGGACAGTTGCTGCATGTCCGCTCGACGCTCGCTCGTCGATCGGCAGCCGACGTCGTAGCTGTCACCGCGCTCGTGGGCGGCCTCGACAATTGGGTGTTGCAGCGTATGTACGCAAGCGCGAACGCTGCCTTCGAGTTTTCGCCAGTGCATGCGTGGGCGGACCTTGCGGGCGCCACTGATCTTGTCCATATCAACTCCCACACGTTGGGTTGGGGACACGTTGGTTTTGAGGCGAAGCGGGCGTTGGTGGCGCAGGCGAGCGCTACGGTTCGCGCACTGGCCGAACGTCAGATCCCCATTGTGTGGTCGATCAATGAGCCAATCACGCCGGGCACCAAGCACGTGGCGCTTGAGTCCGAATTCCGAGCAGAACTCGCAGCACAAGCTGCAGTCATTCATGCGTCGAACCAGGCCGTGCTCGATCGTGCCAGTGAACTCTTTGCTGTCGACCCGCAGCGCGTCATTGTGGGTGAACTCCCCCATGGCCCGCAGACGGCGGGCGGTGTTCCCATTCGCGACGCCGAAGATGACTCCATGCTTTTGCTCGTCGCGGGTTCGCTTGGTCAGTATCCAGAGCTCGGCCGCTTGCACAATCTCATCGCTGAGTTGACCGCGCAGCTTGATCGCTCGTGCACGTTGCTTGTCGCTGGGTCTGTCGACGGAGCCGGGCCTGTCGCTCACGAACTGCGTGCGTTGGAGGACGCTGGTGCCGTGGTCGTCGAAATGGAGGTCGACCCAGCCACCCATGCTTCGCTGGTCGCCCAGTC
>Ga0114956_1000919_pt1 | contig 22581 bp, 19 predicted proteins | sample MaitaG_FD_87304 | JGI IMG/M metagenome (GOLD analysis project Ga0114956, IMG submission 87304) | Marine algal microbial communities from Maine, USA - Maine_Asex2 metaG | ecosystem: Host-associated > Algae > Red algae > Unclassified | place: Maine, USA | collected 2015-01-05
GAAAGCCCCAGCGCATGGCCAAATTCATGCAAGGTAGTTCGCCGAAATTCCGCCTCTGATGTTCGGCTATCAAACCAACCAAAATTCATGGTAGCTCGTGATGAGGAAATGTAGCGGTTGTTCTGCCCCACATACGACCAGGATCCCGATTCGGAGTCAAAAGAAATACGAATATCGCTCGGTTCGGAATCTACAAATTCAAAGGTGATGTTGGCATGTCGTGACCACTCTTGGGCATATTGTTTTACTTTTTCCTGCACATAATTTGATCCCTCTAAAAAACGTACGCGAAGCAACGATTTATTCCAAAATGCATTGCGACTTCCGAAGGCCCTTGCATGATTTGAATGCAGCTCAGTACACAGATGTGGGAGGCCGTCACTTGCCGACTCAGCGGCGAGATCGATTTGTTGGAGGTCTTGCTGGGCTTCCTCTTTTGAGCAATTGCAAAGTAGGGTCAAACAGCCGAAGGCCAATACGTAACACAGATTGTCTTTCATGGTAGAACAGTTGGTTACGTAGGTATCGCTCGTATAAGCTCAGGTTTCGCTTTTGGTCAAACACAAGCTAAACTGATGGTCGCTGAGTCTTATGATTGTCTCTAAGGGACTTAACCTGATTTTAGAATTTACTGGCTCGAAACGTTAAGAGAACGCCGACTGCAATCCATATAGGCTTATTCGTTTTCCATTCTGGGCAGACCAAAAGACAAATAGGTGCCACTATAAAGCCGGAATGATGGTTCTGGAGACTCCAGGGCCGGATCTTGCCGTACGAATCAGATAAAGCACTCATAGCCTTTGCCGTAGTCCACCACTGTCCTTGTATCTGCCGGAATAATCGGCTCGTCCTCACTCGGGTAAGTGTTCTGCGAATTGAATTGAGAGATAGCGGTACATGACTATGGTTGTCCTTTTGAAGTACCAAGGTACATTGAGGACATGCAGAAATGTCCTACCCCTGCGGCTAGTGTCAGTTTGTTCTTTAAGGCCGCTCGAAAGGAATGATCCGATCCCATTCGTCGGCAGCCGCCCGAGCCACAAACGCAACGACCGGATCAGTCTCACTCAAATTAAAGACCTCATGTGGCACTCCGGGTTTGATGTAGATAAAGTCACCTGCCTCATTGTCAAGCGTCTTTTCCAATCCGTCACCAAACTCATGTCTTACCCGGCCTTCAATAATGTAGAGCATCAAATCAAAGCCATCATGAATATGGGCAAACGCTACGCCACCAGGGGGAATCGTGGCTATATTGCAGGAAAGCTGTGTCGATCCCACATTCTTGGCAGACATACCTTGCTTATAATGGATCCCATTCCAGGATCGCTGCTCGCCGCCTCCCCTGATGGTGAGAATGCCACCATGATCTTCCACAACATTGAGATTATGGTGATCTTTTTCGTCTTTGAGCTGCTTCATCTCCTTGCATTTAGAAATCTTCGAATGTCGACAAAATAAGATCTTCCGGCCGGATGAGATGCGAGACGCAGCGAAGCAGTCCATAATGCGTCATGATATTGTTGATTTTAAAGTACTTACATATTATAAATTTTTAATACTTATACTAGTACCAATTCACAAGGAACCAGAGTCAGGAGTACTTTTGTAACAATTTGCCCGCATCTATCGTCTTGACACTGAGAGGTAAATGCGTTATTGTTACGTTAACCTCTTTGACTTTTTAAGTAATCTCTTATTTTTACAACTTGTCATTTTTCGAAGAGAATTATCCAATCGCAAATCAAAATTTATCAGAATGAAGTTTAAGTTCCTCGTCTTGTCGCTTTTATGTGTTCTTACAATCAACCTTTCTGCTCAGGAAGGAGCAGCTGAGACAACTGAAAAGGCCGCAGAAGCAGCAGCCGATGCAACCGCTGAAGCAACAACAGATGCTGAATCAGCTGCAGCAAAATACAATGACGGCCTCGCAGCACTGAAGGCCAAAGAATATGAAAAAGCGAGTGGTCTACTCGATGAAGCATTGGCATCTGCAGATGCCGAAGCTGATGCTGACATCATTAAGCTTGCCAAGCAAAATGGTGCGATCGCTGCCTACTATATGGGCAATGACCTCCTGAAAGGCAAAGCGTACGACAAGGCCATGGCTGCGTTTGAAAAAGGAGCTGAGCTCAATCCTGCTCAATATGTCAACATTTACGGCAAGGCCAAAGTCTACGCAGCTCAAAAGAAACCAACCGAAACTGTGAAAGCCTGCTATGAAGCTTACGAAGCGGCGAAGGCTGCTGGAAAGGAAGAAGCTGGAAAGAAATATCTGAAAACCGGCTACATTGCAATCACCAAAGCGTACAGCGCCAAAGACTACGACAAGGTCGTCGAAGCGGGTAACGCATATCTGGCAGGTGGTGATGAGACAGCCGACGTGCATTATTACCTGGCAAAAAGTCTCATGAAAAAAGGAGATGCCAGTGCAGCTGTGCCGCATGGTGCAAAAGCAGCCGAAATGGGTGGTGCTAAGAAAGAAGGTAAGTACATCTATGCTCACGCCGAAGCCCTCGAGGCAGCTGGACAAAATTCCGCAGCGGCAGCTGCATATGGAAAAGTACCGGCAGGCAAGTACAAAGAGTCTGCAGCGTATAAGGCTGGAAGTCTAAAGTAGGACTGACTGTATCTAAGAATTTAAAATCTCATCTGCCTTTTTTTTGGCAGGTGAGATTTTTTTTGGCTTTTACCTATCTTGATCGCAGTGGACAGTCAGCAAATCCTCCATACACTCGAAGCCGAACGTCTCACCCTTCAGGCTCGCCAAAAAAAACTTATCCCTTGGTTGATTCTTTTGCCGATCGCCCTTGCAGTCATTGCGTCATTATTGTTTAATGCACCAGGTTGGTTATTTGGTGGAGGGCTTGGCATCATGTACTCTCTTGCTCTCAAGGAATTTAAGATCGAACAGCCCTTTAAAAAATTGAAAGAAAGAGTGCGTTCGAAATTGATCGGACTATTTATGTCCACCTATTTTCCCGACGTTACTTTTCGATACGGATTCGAAGGCAAATTAGCAAAGACGCATCTTAAAAACACCAAGCTGATACGTCCTGATATTTACGAGGAGGAAGATGTTTTGGAAGGCACCTATAAAAACAACCCGTTCTATATCTCGGAAATTAATCTTAAGAATAAGGGATCAAAAAACAAGACCCACACCATATTCAAAGGAATTCTTTTTCGCTTTACTGTTTCAAAAAAGTCCTTTCCCTTGAGCCGCATTCAAAGTAAGCCCAATCTGCTGAAAAAGTGGTTTAGTGATTTTATCGAAGACCCGGAATTTGGTTTTTGGGCAGAATCGAAAGATCATGGTCGCTTTCGCGAAGACATCCGTACACTCGCACCCTTCATCCGCCATTTGGCAGCACAGCAAGGTGATGTGCGCATCCACCTGGACGGAGACCAGGTCACCATGATGATGGAGTCTGACATGAAATTTCTGGACGAGCCCACACCATCTGTCTCGCAAACATTTCTCAATGAGAAGTACTTTGTAAGCATGGGTAGGCAGCTGCACACGCTGCTATTTATTATTGATGCGTTTGTAGAGGATTTACAAACAAACGATATCGAAGAGCGGCTGGAGTTGATCGCAGAAGAAGAGTTGAAAATTCCGGCGCAGCCAATCGTGTTGGAAAAGTTTATCCAAAATTAATTGACTGCTAGAGAGCTGAGTTTAAAAACTAAAAAATGGTGCACGTCGTTGGAATTCCTTTTGACAAAAAATCATCATTCTTAAAAGGGGCGGCAAGGGCTCCGGCAGCCATTCGTGAAGTGCTACTTGATGGCTCGTCAAGCCTATTGAGTGAATCGGGACATCACATGATCGATGATATCGGCATGGTCATCCAGGAGGATCTCAAGGTCGATACGTATCAGGATATATTTGACGAGTTGCAAAAACTTGATCTGCAGCAAACCCACATTTTCATCGGGGGCGATCATTCCATCTCATACCCCACTGTACAAGCTGTCTCTAAAACAAAAGGAGCGTTCGACATTCTTCATTTTGACGCGCACACAGACTTGTATGACATTTACGAAGATGATCCTTACTCCCATGCATGCCCGTTTGCGCGCATTATGGAAGAAGGGACGGTGCAACGTTTAGTGCAAGTAGGCATTCGTACGATGAATCCTCATCAACTCGCCCAAGTCGAGAAGTTTGGCGTGGAGGTGATCAATATGCAGCAAATTTCGGAGGCCATGACACTCACTTTTAAGCGCCCCCTCTATATTTCCATCGATGTCGATGTATTTGATCCCGCACATGCTCCTGGAGTCTCGCACTACGAGCCTGGAGGAATGACTCCTCGCCAAGTGATTTCAATACTGCAGCAGATTTCCACACCGATAGTGGGAGGAGATATTGTTGAGCTGAACCCCGTGAGAGACACCAACGGCATGACCGCTCATTTGTCGGCCAAACTACTAAAAGAACTGGCTAGCGCAATTCATCGTGGCAAAGGCCGACTTTATATGAACATATGATCATATATTCGCACAATGGATAAGAAGATCGAGCAAATCTACACCAATTGCCTGGCTCAGGGGGCCTACTTTATTGAGTCAGATGGAGTCGCAGCAGTGATTGATCCGCTTCGCGAAACAGAGCCATATCTCATGCGAGCGAAAGAAAAGGGTGTGAAAATCAAGTACATTTTTGAAACTCACTTTCATGCAGACTTCGTATCAGGGCATTTGGATTTGGCGAAAGCGACTGGGGCGCAGATCATTTATGGACCCTTGGCAGATACCGAATACGAAGTGCACAATGCGGTCGATGGAGAGGAATTCAAGGTTGGCCGTCTGACCTTCCGAGCCATCCATACGCCTGGCCACACGCTAGAGAGCACCTGCTATTTGTTGGTTGATGAGCGCGGAAATGAACATGCCATTTTTACCGGCGACACATTATTTATCGGCGATGTGGGTCGTCCAGATCTCTCGCAAAAGGGAGCTAAAATGACACAGGAAGAAATGGCTGGTATGCTCTTCGACAGCTTACGCTCGAAAATTATGCCGCTACCGGATCACGTGATTGTCTATCCCGCTCATGGAGCTGGATCTGCATGTGGCAAGAATATGAGCAAGGAAACCAGCAGCACCATTGGCGAACAAAAAGCCACAAACTATGCACTGCAACCTAGTAAAAGCAGGGACACATTCATCCATGAATTAACGCATGACCTCGATGCTCCACCTGCCTATTTTGCCGAAAACGCATTGCTCAATAAAAATGGATATGAACCACTGGAAACAGTTATAAATCGTGGTAACAAGGCACTTTCACCGACAAAGTTTAAGGAGTTGATTTCAGACCCAGAGGTGTTATTGCTTGACGTAAGGTGTATGCAAAACTTTGCCAATTCCCACATACCAGGTGCACTATTTATAGGCTTGGATGGCTCATTTGCTCCCTGGGTGGGAGCCATCGTGACTGATATAGATCAGAAAATCGCTTTGGTAGCTCCAGAAAATCGGGAAGAGGAAGCAATCTTGCGTTTGGCCAGAGTTGGGTTTGACCGAGTGATCGGCTATCTCGATGGTGGCATCATGGCTTGGCAAAATGCCGATCAAGAAGTGACGAAATTGACGATTATTCCGATTGAAGACTTGCCTGCGCATCAGGCAGAACATGAGGATACCGCGATCTACGATGTTCGGAAACCCGGAGAATTTACTGGAGCTCACCTGAATGGAGCGGTGAATATGCCTCTTTCGCAAATTGCAGATGGTACGCTGAGTCGACTTGCTCAAGAAAATCCCGCGCTGCTTCATTGTCAGGGAGGTTATCGAGCTACCGTCGCAAGCAGTATATTACTTCGCAATGGTGTCACCAATTTAACCACTGCCCAAGGAGATTTTAAAAAATTAAAAGATCATCCATTGGTCACCAGCAATCAAGCTGGCGGATAATCCCTTAGCTTTGTAGCATGGTTAGTTTTGATTTGCTGAAAAACAGTAATCAGCAAACGCTGGGTCGAGATTTTGTGGCAGCACTTACAGTGTCTGTTCTCTTGATCCCACAGGGTGTAGCATATGCTGTACTCTCTGGCCTACCTCCTATTTACGGATTGTACAGCGCGCTCGTGCCTACGCTGCTCTACCCATTTTTGGGATCATCGCGCTGCCTCGCCGTCGGGCCGGTCGCATTGATTTCTATTATTTTATTTGCCGGCCTTAGCCTTTTGGCCGATCCGGGATCGGAGACCTACATCGAGCTTGCCATCATGACAGCGTTTGCTGCTGGAATTATTCAAGTTATTTTCTCCCTGTTTAAGCTGGGGTTTCTTGCTCGGTTTATTTCACAGCCGGTGATGGCTGGATTTACGGCAGCAGCAGCAATAATCATTATCGTCAGCCAGCTCTCATCGCTGTTGGGCCTTCAAATACCCAGGAGCCCCACCATGCTTTCGACACTGAAAGAGTTGCTTTATCTCCTTAATGACATCGATGCCATCTCACTTGCCATGGGCACGATTGGTATCTTAATCATTCTTGGATTAAAGCGAATAAATCGAGCTTTGCCCGGCGCGCTCATTGCTGTCGTCTTAGGCACAATCACAGCATGGCTATTATTTCGCAACGGTCGCCCGATAGCCATCCTTGGGGAGCTCCCTTCCGGATTACCTTCCATTGATCTCGCTTTTATACGCTGGTCTAATTTTGTCAAGGTCTTGCCACTTGCGCTCATTATTTCGCTCATTAGTTTTATTGAGTCCATAGCAATTGCAAAAAGCATTTCTCCGCGTGATCGCCGATCTGTCATTGATCCCGACAAAGAATTAATGGGCCTGGGAATGAGTAAAATCATCGGCGCATTCTTCCAGGCTTTTCCAACCACTGGAAGTTTTTCCAGGTCTGCCATTGCAGAGTCGTCCGGAGCCCAGAGTGGATGGACCGCGATTTTCAGCGGCATTTTTGTTGCACTAGCCTTACTTTTCGGAACACACTTACTCTATTTTTTACCACGACCCATTTTGGCTGCGGTAATTATATCATCGGTAGTCGGTTTAATCAAACCGACTTACTTCAAACATATCTACCGTCTTGATCGCAGGGACTTTATGGTGTTTTTGACAACGTTTGCACTGACCTTATTGCTGGGCATCCAGCTGGGCGTGTTGGCCGGCATGATCTTAAGTATTTTCATGGTGCTCCAGCAAACGACAAAGCCACATTTTGCCGTGCTCGGCCTTCTGCCCGGCACAAGTAGTTACCGCAATATTAAGCGATATCCTGAGGCGGGGGTCCGGGATGACTTGCTTATCATACGGTATGATGCCGATATTTACTTTGGCAACGCGGAACACTTTCTCACTACGATGCTCGAAAGAATTGACGAAAAGCTCACTATTCGGACAGTGCTATTGAACGCATCCTCCATTGGTCATATCGACAGCACCGGCATCGAGACGTTTGAGGTGCTCCTTTCGGAGCTGAAGCAGCGTGAGATTAAATTAATTCTAACCAATATTCGCGGTCCGGTCCGGGACATCTTTAATCACTCCGGCCTTTTGGATAGTATCGGACCAGAAAATAATTATCTAAATATCGATGATGCGTTGGCGGGTATTGAAAGAGAAAATGAAAAAGGCAGTCTCAGTCGCGACTATGCTGCGCAGAAAAACAGATTTTAGATCTGGGACGCTACTTTAACCTTCGATAGAATCAAAGTATATTTTCAAATGAGCTTGCATGCTCTCGCGAAATTCAGAAGCGGTACCATGCTTGAGGACTTCTAAAAGATCTCGATGAGTAACAGATTTCGGACGATCGGATTGGCTTGGTATACCACCTCCATACACATAGTTAAAAATAGGTTGTAGCATCTTCTGAAAACGAAGGATCGTATCATTGCCAGAAATCTTGTACAGCGTAGCGTGAAAATCGGCATCGCATCGGATCCTGACTAGCCAATCGTCACTCTTCTCCTCTCTTACTACAATTTCTTCGAGTTTGTCCAACCCATCCTGTGTCTTTCGTAAAAACAATAGTTCAGCAATGCCAAGCTCAAGGACCAGGCGCAGTTCGAAGACGTCCTGTAGCGTGCCAGAATCAAGGAAAGTGGGCTCTAGGACCCGCTCCATACTCCCCAGAATATCCGGTCTCGACATAACGATGCCCCTGTTTCTGCGGGACTCGATTAGACCAAGCGTCTTAAGTCTGGACAGCCCCTCTCTCAGGGCAGTTCGGCTTACACCCATCGCCTGTGCAAGATCAGCTTCCTTGAGTATGGTATCACCCGGTTGAAAGTTTTCTTCAATGAAGTATTCCCGAAGTCTTATTTCAACCTGATCTACCAAAGAAAGGTCTCCTACACGCTTGGGCTGATTAATTTTCAAAATAAGGAAGCTTTAAGAACAAGATGACGATGGCAACTGTCTACGTCATAAATTTACTACAATTCAGCTGAGCGCCAATCACCAGCGAACTCTGGTATATGTCTCGCTACAGCCTCACGCGTCTCGGCTACATATTCGGTCGGAATAGAACGATACGGCCAGCGAACCTCCGAACCAATGTCTGACCAGCCGCCCACCAGGGCCATAAAACGATCACAAGCAAAGCCTGAGTAATTTGAATCCCTGATCAGGGGCTTGATACTCGTATCGATAAAGTGTCGAATCCTCTCCTCCAGCTCAAGTCCGGCAGGAGCATCAGCAATGATCAATTCATACCATTTCTGTGCTGCTCGAGGATTGAGACACGCCATGTTTGAATATGCTCCGTGTGCTCCCTCAGTAATTCCCGTCGCCAAGTGGTGTCCTGGTACAAAGACGGACATCAAACCACAATGCTGTCTCATAGATGCATACCAGTCGCTGTCTCGATTTTGATCCGATACCTTCAGTCCTATCAATGTCGGAATTTGAGATTTCAGCTTTCCAAGCTGCTCAGGAGTCAACACTGCCTTGGCATGTGGCGGATTGTACAAGATCAAGCCGATCTCTCCAGCTACTTGCATCATCTTTTCAAAGAAGATTTTTATTTCATCGATGCTGGGAGGATACCAATCCGGTAGAATCAATTGCACTGCCCCGGGTTGCAGATCTCTCGCGACCAAAAGGCGCTCAATGGATACTTGTGGACTTACATGACTTATGCCCAGTTGAAAGGGAATATCAGCAGCCTCGCACTTTTCAGCAAGAAGGGTGCTTATCCTGCTAAATTCTTCGTGAGATTGTGAGATAAATTCACCCGCTGTCCCATTTGAATAAATGCCGTTGGGTCGCGAATCGATTAGTACATCAATCTCATCTGCCAATTTTGCGTAGTCAATCACACCTTTGCTATCCAGGGCCAAGAGTAAAGTGGCCCAATTGCCATAGACATCCGGTTGCCTTAGTGGGGTCATATAGTTTCAGATTGAATCCACCCGATCTTGATTAGCTCTTCAGTTTCCATTGGTCGGCAACAAAATAGTGCCTCTTGAAGATAAGAAAAGATCGATATTACTCTATATGTAATACATCAAGAAAATGCACTCTAAAACATAACACACCATCTCAATATCATCGTGGATGCAACAGTGCCAACCATAGACGACGGTCGCCCATACTCAAATTTTACACAGTCTACACAGGGATCACATCTAAAATCACGATCTAGATTTGACTGCAGCTTCATGCACCTACCTCTTCACGAAGGGATGGTGACATTTCACTTCCGCAGGGTAGGATATTTAATAAATAATATATATTGTGATTGACTCGATCCGGCTACGCAACGGCCAGGTGATCTAATCATTGGTTCAAGGATTAAAATAGATGAAACTTTCTCTGCTTCTCCCGCCCAAATTTGATGAACGCAAGTGGACTCTGGCCCGGCAAGTAGGAATAAAGCAGGCAATCACGCTGGCCTCTTCTGAATATTCTGACAAGCCGCCCCCCTACGAATATGCCTCACTTAAGAGCACTCGAGACACATTCAACGAATTCGGCTTTGAGCTTTTTGGATTAGAAGGAGATCAATTCGATATGGACCCTATCAAACTTGGACTACCCAATCGGGATGAATGCATTGAGCACTTCATCCAATTGCTTGAGAACATGGGTCGCCTTGATATACGGTTGCTCTGCTACAATTTCATGGCATCAATCGGATGGTATCGCACAGAAACTGATCTTCCCGAACGAGGAGGAGCTTTAGTGAGCGGGTACAAGACCGCTAATGAAGAACCTCATGTGAGTCCTGAGAAGCAAGTATCGACTGAGAAACTATGGGACAATCTGTCGTACTTTCTAAAAGCCGTTTTGCCAACAGCCGAAAAGCATGGCATCCAGCTGGCAATGCATCCAGATGATCCACCATTGCCTTCCATTAGAGGTGTAAATAGGATCATGTACAATGGCGAGGCATTCGACAGACTTCTCAGAGATTTTCCCAGTGAGAGCAATGGGATCACATTCTGCCATGGAAGTCTCAAAGCTACGGGAGAGGATCTCAAACTCCTTTCAAAAAAATGGATGTCTCAGGGAAAAGTATTCTTCTTGCATTTCAGAGACATCAAGGGCACGGGTGACGACTTTCGTGAGACGTTTCATGACAACGGCCCTACACCCATGGCTGAGTACGTTCAGCACTATCACGATTGTGGGTTTAGAGGAGCACTGCGGCCAGATCACGCACCGACGATGTATGGAGAAAATTTAAATAGTTTTCATGGTGGTATATCGATCGGCTACGAGATCTTGGGAAAAGTCTTTGCCATTGGCTATTTCAAAGGCATCTGTGACGCGAGGGATATTCCGACTGGAACTGATTAAAAAGGGGCTGAGCTATAAACGAATCGTCATGACTGAATCTAACTCTCTCTTTAAGCGTAGTGTATTGCTTGCAGAGGAAATTAAGTTTTACCAAGAAAACGGATATTTAATCCTGGGTCGTATGCTCACCGATACGGGTGTACGCATGATGCTACAGGAATGCATGAAAGTGTGGGGCGAGGAAAAAGAGTCTTTTGATTCGGCTGCGAGTTGGCTCACAAATGCTCTTTTGCCCAATATTCATCATAAGTCAAGTATCGTCAGGGAATTCTACTTTAATGGTCCAATCGTCGATATCATGGAACAATTAATTGGTCCGAACATTAAAGGCGTGACCTCACAACTCACATTCAAAATGCGCGGAAATACCAAGCCCTTCGGATGGCACCAAGACAACGGCTATGGCGAATTGAGTCCGTACAACTCCATCAGTACGCTAACCGCACTCGAAAAAGTCGACCCATCAAACGGATGCCTTCGATTGATACCGGGCAGCCACAAGCAAGGGCAAATCCCTCTTGAGATTAATCAGGGAAATGCCATTGATCTAGACATAGACGACAGCCTCGCCATTCCGATGCCTCTGAAGGCAGGTGAATCACTCATCTTTGATTGCGCAACATTGCATCAATCACAGGGAAATTTTTCTGAGACAAGAGACCGAAGAATATTATTTATGAGGTATGCCGATGCGGATGCGGTAGAAGTCTATAACGACAACAAACCCCGACTCGGAAAATTATTGCGTGGACAAACTCGCTTTGAGGAGGTCAGAAAATTTGAAAGAAATATATGATACGATCTACGATTGTTTTTGGTTTATATGGCACCATAGCTCTCACCATCATGGCCTCGTGTAGTGCCACGCAGACCAACAAATTAAAGCAGCAGAATCAAGGCGAAGGCTGGATTGAACTATTTGATGGGCATACCTTCAAAAATTGGAAGAGTCTCGGCAGTGATACAATATTTAGTCACTCATGGAAAATCGAGGATGGCATTTTGAAAAAGGAGGAACATCCCCACGAGAATATCCGTGCAGATGGTCAGCCTTTCGTAGGCGCAGATCTCATCACAGTCGATAGTTTTGAGAATTTTGAATTGGTTTTTGATTGGAAAATATTTAAAGGTGGAAATAGCGGTCTAAAATATAATGTCTCTGAGCAGATGGCTGCCCTTTCTGGATCCAAGCATTCTGCTATTGGCTTTGAATACCAGCTTCTCGATGATGCGGATACACTCTACGCAGGAAAATTAAAAGAATCTCAGTACACCGGATCTCTTTACGATCTGCTACCGCCACAAAACAAACCGCAGGCCGTTCCGATCGAGGGTTTCAATTCGAGCAGAATCATTGTAACTGGCGACTCGGTTGAACACTGGCTAAACGGCACAAAAATTCTAAGTTATCAATTTGGCTCAACGCTACTAGAACAAGCTTTTCAGCAAAGTAAATTCATAAAGATTGATGGATTCCACCACAAACGGAAGGGCCATATCGTATTGCAAGATCACAACAGTGCGGTCTGGTTCAAAAATATTAAACTGAGAGTCCTCTAGCTGTGCGGAATAACTACATGATACTCAAAATTTAATAAGAGAAATGAATTATACAAAGTATTCCACCAGTATTCTCGTCGCCTTTTTGCTGGCACCTTTCATGCTCTGCTGCCAAAGCACCTCACCCAGCGACACTGGCATTGTGCTCAATCTTACCTGCGGACCCGACAATCCTCGCAACGGCGAAGGTGATTTTGTCACTCTAAAAGACGGCCGAATTCTTTTCATCTATTCTCGATTTAGCGGTGATGTCATGAGCGACCATTCACCTGCCGATCTCGTAAGTCGGTATTCCACCGATCAGGGTAAAACGTGGTCGCAAGACGATGAATTGGTCGTGCCAAGCGAAGGCGATATGAATGTGATGTCGGTATCTCTGCTTCGCTTGCCAAACGGAAATATCGCACTCTTTTACATGCGGAAAAACTCTCTGGAGGATTGCCTCATATCGATGCGTATCTCAGAAGATGAGAGCAAGTCCTGGAGCGAACCAACACTGGTCATTTCAGACTTAAACGGTTATTTTGTTACAATCTGTGATCGCGTGATTGTACTCAAGAGTGGCCGTATACTTGTTCCTGTATCCAGACACAATGAGCCAGGGTCTAACTATAGCAATAAAGGAGAAATGAGGTGTTACTATTCTGATGACGAGGGACTCTCCTGGAATACCGGCTCAGTGGTACCGTCTCCAGATTCACTGATTACACAAGAACCGGGAGTCGTTGAGCTTGAGGACGGCAGACTTCTCATGTACATTCGCACCAATGCAGGTTTTCAGCACAAGTCCTATTCTACAGATGGTGGTATCAACTGGAGCCACTGTGAGGTCAGCAATATAGTATCACCTGTATCACCGGCTTGCTTTGAGCGAATCAAGCAAACGGGAGATATCTTACTGGTTTGGAACAACAATGGTAAAACGGGTCCTGGATACTTTAAAGCTAAACGAAATCCACTTAGTCTAGCTTATTCTGCTGATGAGGGAGCATCATGGTCCTTCGTCAGAAATCTTGAATCGGATCCAGATGGCTTCTTTTGCTACACAGCGATACATGAGGTAGATGGATATATTCTGCTTAGTTATTTAAAGAAGAAGATCGACGATCCACATATGGGAGCGTGCATACGCAGAATCTCTATCTCTGAGATTGAGAAATCATGACTAGCCCCGTAGCCATCGTCACCGGATCTTCACGTGGCATCGGCCTGGCTATTGCGATGCGGCTGCTCGCCGATGGTTACGCTGTCTGTGTCGTTTCAAATGAGAAGGATGAACTTGAAGCGGCATTTGATCAGGTGACCGGCAAACAACTTCTAATAATTTCGGGAGACCTCACAGATCTTGGATTTGCAGAAAGTCTCGTTGATCAGTGCCTGACGGCATATGGTCGCATTGATGTACTCGTCAATAACGCCGCTTGGAGAACGATTGAAACACTCCGGACAATGGCAATTAAAGATTGGGAAAAAACAATCAGGATCTGTCTTACGGTCCCGGCTTTCTTAGCAAAGTGGGTGTCACCTCATATGGAAAAAGCCGGCAGTGGTGTCATCGTAAACATTGCGAGTATCATGGCAAACTTGGCCAGTGGCACCGGACCAGCTTACGTAGCCAGCAAAGGTGGCCTCCTCAGCCTGACGTATGAATTGGCAGCGCTACTTGGCCCCTCAGGCATTCGAGTGGTAGCAGTAAGTCCAGGAAATGTCATGACGGAGTTTAGCAGCAACTTTGTAGATGAAAAAGGTGAAAACATCAGTGAGAAACTTATTCAAGATTTTGAATCTCGCACCCCGCTACTCCGTAGTGGCATACCAAAGGAGGTAGCCGATGCGGTGGCCTGGATCTGTAGCAGTGAAGCAGCTTACATTACGGGCACAAATTTAATTATCGACGGTGGCTATACTCAAAACCTTGGCAATTATCAACTCAAGAAAATTCAATTCCCCAATCAATTTTAAGAGTCAGTAACGAACTGACTTCACAAGTTTAATTCTTAAGAAATCACAATTCTTTTAAGTTAAAATAGTACCTGATCGCAATTGTAAATTATAGAGATGGAGATGAACGGAAACCAGATTAATAACCAAATAAACAGCCAGCAATTATTCAAAGGCGTCTGGCCCGCACTCCTTACGCCGACGAGCACAGATGGCACAGTATTATTTGATGAGCTCGAAAAGCTGGTAGAATTATTAATAACACAAGGCATGGACGGCCTCTATATTTTGGGCTCGACTGGTCAGGGAGTGCTCCTTCGGGAAGAACAACGGAGGCGCATCACTGAGGCAGCCTTGTCAATTAACAAGGGTCGAATACCTATCATAGCACAAGTTGGAGCAATGACTACTTCTGAGTCAGTCAGGCTCGCCAAGCACGCAGCTGGTTGCGGCGCAGCTGGTATATCTTCAATGCCACCCATCCACTACGGACAGTTTGATGCAGCTATGGCAGTCATTCATTATCGTGCGATCGCAGAGGCAAGTGATCTTCCCTTTTTTCCGTACCAGCACGGAGGGGCATCCTACACCGCAAATATTTCTCAATATTTTGATGCGTTTTTGGCTATTCCGAATATAGCCGGACTTAAATTGACAACCAGCAATCTCCTTCAGATTAGTGCCCTCTCTACTAAATCAAATGGCAAACTGGCTCTCTTTAGCGGTGCAGATGAGCTGATGTGTCACGCGGCGATGTGCGGAACAGTTGGAGCAATTGGTACCATGTACAACCTGTGGGGGCCAGAATGTCAAAGTGTACGCAGAGCATTTGTAAACGGAAATGTATCTCTTGGCACAAACTTCATGATGGTATTTCAAGAAGTAATTATGAAAATATTACCCAACCTTTGGTCTTTTATAAAACAAGCAATGTGGCTTCGATACAGGATTGATATTGGGACCGTATTGCCTCCTCTCGGAAATACGAATGAGCCGTGGCAAGAACACGAGGTAGAAAAATTGGTCAACTTGGTTATTCAAGCTGCACATGTAAAAGTAGAAGCTTAATATAATGGTACTGTACAAAGCAGTGACTAGCCACGCTCTAAATATTGCAGGATATAGATACCAAGCGATTCAGAAAGAATTTAGAGAATACTCTGGCATTGAATGAATAACATGAAAATGGCTGAGCAAACGCGACATCGAATTGGTCTTCTTGGCATTGCGCATGAGTCGAATACATTTATTGCTAGAACAACAACATGGCAGGATTTTGTCCAGGGGCATCTCTTTTTTGGAGAAGAAATTCGATCAGAATATCACTCAGCTCACCATGAAGTCGGAGGCATCATTGCAGGGTTGGACCAGCCCCACATCAGCGTCATTCCGATTATGTACGCCGAGGCAACACCCGGCGGGAAAATTTCAGACGCAACAGCACGTAAGCTAGTTACCACACTAATCGACACACTCCAAGAGTCGCTGCCACTTGACGGTTTGATGGTCGTACCGCACGGTGCAGCAGTAAGTGAAGCATTCGAAGACTTCGACGGATATTGGCTAAATGAAGTTCGATCTTTGGTTGGAAGCATTCCGATCGTGGGTACACTTGATCTGCATGCCAATGTGAGCGAAGCGATGGCTAAGGCCGTCGATGTCCTGGTGCCATATGCGACCAATCCCCACCTCGACCAGAGAGATATGGGTGGCAAAGCTGCCATGATCATGCTGGATATTCTGATAAGGGGAATCCGTCCAGTTCAATACTTAAGGCCCTCGAAAGTGGTCATAGGTATTGAGCAGCAGCATACCGCTAGTCATCCATGCATTGGACTCTATCAATTGGCCAGCCGACTGGCGGCGCGCAACGGCGTCTTGTCTGTCGGTATTTTGCTTGGCTTTCCATACGCTGATGTCTACGAGATGGGTACCTCTTTCCTTGTCGTGACTGATGACGATCTACCACTGGCCCGCGAGATCGCTCACCAACTAGAGGAATACCTTACCAAAAACCGACGAGCTTTTGTCGGTGACAAAGTCTCCATCGAAGCAGCCATTGGGCGTGTTGCAACTTTGCCCAAACCCGTATTACTGCTGGATATGGGCGATAATGTGGGTGGAGGATCGCCTGGGGACGGCACCACCCTGCTAGATGCCTTAGAGCGTAGTACGCATAAATCATTTGTATGTATATACGATCCAGTGGCAGTTGGAGAATTGAGCAAACTGCAAAAAGGTAGTCAGGTGGAGATAGAGATTGGTGGGCGCACTGATGGGCTACATGGTCCTTGCTTAAATCTCAACGTGATACTAGTTAAGATCATCGAAGGCAAATTTCACGAAAAAGAAGCCCGGCATGGTGGCCAAGTGCATTTTGATATGGGTCTTAGTGCGATTGTAGAATCAATCTCCGCTGGTACGATCATGCTGACTTCGAGACGAATTGCCCCCTTTAGTTTGCAGCAACTTCTTCATTGCGGCCTGCAACCCCAACAGTTTGATGTCATCGTTGCAAAGGGGGTACAAGCGCCAATCGCGGCCTACGAAAAAGCATGTCCAAGCTTAATCAGGGTAAATACGCCAGGAGTCACTACGGCAGACATGACATCGCTTCGATACAACAACCGCAGGAAACCACTTTATCCCTTTGAAGCAATTGCTGAATGAAAAAAAGCAGCCCCCACAGTCGACTGAGAAATCCAGAAGCTGTCGAGGCTCAAATATTGTGCGATTTAAAATATTTCACCGAAGGGCCGGCGATAGACCAGAACACAACTTTATTCTTCACTGATTTGCTTGGACATCAGATATGGTGTCTTATTAACCAAAGAGCAGAAAAGTGGGTGACCTCTTCAAGACCCAATGGTCAACGAATTCTTCAGGATGGCAGTCACCTGGTGTGCGACAGTGATGATGCTTGCATTTTTCATTACAGCAGTGAAGGCAAGAAAATTGGAATGTACGGTCATGGGCAAATAGGAGGATTGCAAGTGAGGTGTCCCAATGATTTGTGTATTCATCCAGATCAGGGTTTCTATTTTACCGATTCTGTGCGGTATTTAGGAGCGGTATTCTACGTGGGCTGGGATGGTCGGTCTGAATTAGTAGCCAAAAATATTGACTATGCAAATGGAATAGCACTCTCTTCCGATGGGCAAAAATTGTATGTGGCCGAAAGCTACCAGAACAGGATACTTTGCTATGATATGGATGGCCCGGGAAAATGTACGTCAGAACCTGATATTTTTTGCAACCTACCAGATCACAGCAATGGTAAAATGACCAGCAACCTACCAGATGGAATAGCATTTGATTTAGAGGGACGTCTATGGGTTGCTCATTACGGAATGCAGGCTGTACAAGTAATTTCATCACGGGGTCAGATCTTGTGCTGCTACGACACAACAATTCCTCTGACCAGCAATTTGTGTTTTACGGAATCGGACTTAATTGTCACTGGCGGCTTTGATGAACCTGGACCGGGCCGAGTGGTAAAATTAAATGTATTTAAATTGTAGTAAGAATGCAGATAAATAATTTATTCGACTTAAGTGGTCAAGTCGCCATCGTAACAGGCGGAACCGGACTCTTCGGCAAACCTATATCCCTTGCTTTGGCGGAAGCAGGTGCTACAACAATAATCACTTCTAGAAATGGCGACGCGTGTCGGGAGTACTCCCAAGAGCTATCCTCTCAGGGCTACCAGGCAGACTCCTGCGCTTACAATCAAGGTGACCAAGATTCGATCGCCAGCATGGTGTCACGGGTAGAAAATAAATATGGCCGAATTGATGTGCTGGTAAATAATGCGGTGACTCGAGATGGGCTAGCAGACCTTGATAAAGTGACTAAAACTGACTGGGAAGATGCGCAACAGATCAACTCAACCGGATTGATGCTAGTCACTCAAGCGGTGATCAAAAATATGGTCAAATTGCAACGTGGATCGATCATAAATATTGGCTCCATACAGGGAGTTTCCGGCCCGAGATTTCCAGTCTATGGAGATACGGGTATGTCCAGTCCCATTAATTACACATATGATAAATGGGGTATGGTAGGATTCACGAAGTGGATCGCAAATAAATACGGCCCCATGAATATTCGCTGCAATTGTCTCAGTCCGGGAGGATTCGGCCCCGGTGTGGAAGAGAAGATTGGCAAGAACGAGTTTTATGAAAATTACAAGAAATTAACGCCGCTAGGCAGATTTGCATCCGAGGATGATATTAAGGGTCCAATTGTCTTTCTGGCATCGGCAGCCTCTGCCTATGTGACAGGACATAATCTGATGGTAGATGGGGGCTGGAGTAGTTGGTAATTAAAAACATTCGGGGTGAAGCAGATACAACTGGGTCCATATGATATCTCGCAAGTAATTCTAGGCACTGCCCAATTAGGCATGGACTATGGTGTGTCTAATACGGAAGGGCAGCCCACGTATACAGATGCAGTGCACTTGCTGCAATATGCTCAGGACAAAGGGATAAATGGCATTGATACGGCAAGGAGTTATGGCAATTCGGAACAGGTGCTGGGAGCATCAATCATGGATTTACCACAGGCGACGATACCTTGGGTTTTCATCACAAAATTTGGACTTGATATCACTGGTGGTCTAGAGGATATTGAAACACTCTACCAGAATGTCTATGCAAGTGTCGAGTCATCGGCAGCCCTTTTGGGCATCCATAAAATTCCTGTCTGCCTATTTCATGCAGGAGCTCATCACGAAATGGCCAAAGTCGCCAAGATACTTTCGGTGATTTTTGATCGACTGAAGGCTAGCGGAATTGTTGATCAAACTGGAGTCTCGCTCTATTACCCAATGGATGTACGATACATACTCGATGTCATATACATAGACATCATTCAGGTCCCTTTCAATCTTTTTGACCAGAGGATGCTCACATCTGGATCGTTCGCACGTGTAAAAGATCGTGGAATAAAAATAGTCGCGAGAAGTGTTTTCCTACAGGGTTTATTCTTTTTGGAAGCAGAAGCACTTTCGTCTCACCTCGCACCAGCATCAGACCCACTACTGCGACTGGATCAATTATGTAGGTCGGAAAACATCAGTATAGCACAGGCCGCAATAAGTTTTGTTCGCGATATTCCCGAAGTGGATTTCCTGACCATTGGTGCAATAAGCTGTGATCAACTTGATCAAATCGTAGACTGGATGGAGGGGCCATCCCTCACAAGTAATTTCACAGAATTAATTGAGCGCGAATTTTGCGAAACGGATTCTTATATTATTACACCCGGCCGATGGAAAATGTAACAGGCCTTTTCCACCAATTAAATCAGAGATGAATAAGAGAAAATTTCGGAGTGCTATTCTACTGCTGCTAGGACTGTACTTTTTTTCATCTGGCCTTTTACATGGGCAAGAAAAATGGTCCCAATTTCCACCCCTTCCCGACAATGAAGGATTCGCAGGCCTATTCGCAGGAGTAAGCAATCAAGCATTAATTTGTGCAGGCGGAGCCAATTTTCCCAACAAAAGACCCTGGGAAGGCGGAACCAAAAGATGGTACGACCACATATATTACATTGAAGAGGGGGAGGAAAACTGGCAATTGGCTGCGACAAAATTACCCTCAGAGAGAGCCTACGGCGTAAGTGTTACATATCAAGGCCAAGTTATATTGATTGGTGGCAGCGACGCTGATGGGCACTATTCAGATGTAATAGGCATAACATACCAGAATAATGCGATCGAGATCGACCAGGATTTCCCTCCCCTGCCCCAACCGCTTGCCAATGCTTGCGGAGCCGTCGTCGATGGTACCGTTTATGTTGCAGGTGGCAACCCGGGCCCAGATGCACTAGCTGTACCGGATTTCTATTGGATGGATCTCAAGGCTGATCCCGCAGATCGAGCCTGGATCATGGGGCCGAGCTGGCCTGGTCCTCCTCGCATACAGGCAGTCTCCGCAAGTGATGACGCGGCCTTCTATCTCATGAGTGGTTTCTCGCTGGCAAGATCCAAAACCGGAGGACTGGATCGCACATCGCTTAAGGATGCCTACCGATTTGAACCTAGTGAAGGTGATCGAGGCACTTGGACCACCCTTCCAGCGATGCCTCGTGGAGTGGCTGCGGCCCCTAGTCCTGCATTCTCCGTCGGCATGTCGCACATCATGATTCCAGGTGGTATTGATGCAGAGACCTTGTTGCATACGAATCAAAGCACTCACCCCGGATTTACGGATGACTATCTCGCTTTTAATAAGCAAAGCCAACAGTGGGTGCAGATGGGCAAGATGCCGGAGGGGAGTTCACGTGTCACAGCTCCCACTGCACTCTTTGATGGGCAGTGGCTCATCCTCAGCGGCGAGAAAGCACCCGGTGTCCGCTCACCCCTCATCTACCTTTATCAATCGGGGGTGAATTTTGGTTGGATTAACTGGATAACTCTATGGGCCTACTTAGCCCTTATGATATTAATGGGGTTTTATTTTTCAAGACGAGGAAAGAGTACCGAAGACTACTTTCTCGCCGGCGGCCGAATTCCCTGGTGGGCAGCGGGCATCAGTATTTATGGTACACAGTTGAGTGCGATTACCTTTATGGCAATACCTGCCATCGTTTATGCGACAGATTGGCGATTGGCAGTGGGTACCTTGATGATCTTAGCGATCGTCCCTTTCATCGTAAAATTTTATCTGCCCGTCTTCCGTCGCTTTCGCATCACGACCGCCTACGAATTTCTGGAATTTCGCTTCAACATGAAGGTGCGATGGTTAGGCAGCCTGACATTTATTCTGTTGCAATTGGGCAGGATGGGAGTGGTCTTGTATTTGCCGGCAGTAGCAATTGCATCGGTAACCAACATCGATATTATTCTGTGTATCGCAGTGATGGGTGCCTTTGCCACCATATATACGGTACTCGGAGGAATAGAAGCTGTGATCTGGACGGATGTAGTGCAGGTCGTCGTGCTGATGGGAGGAGCTATTGCTTGCATTTTAGTTGCATTGGCAAATATTGATGGGGGCATACAGGAAGTCATCAGCGTTGGCATCGAGCAGAATAAATTTCGCCTTTTCGTCTGGGACTGGGATTACTCACAGCTCGTCTTTTGGGTCGCAATCGTTGGCTTTTTCTTCTTAAATCTTATTTCCTATTCGTCAGATCAAGTAATTATTCAGCGATACCTCACCGTGAAGGATGAAGCTGAGGCAGCGCGCAGCCTCTGGACAAACGGATTAATCACGATACCAGGCATCCTCATATTTTTTGGTTTGGGTACAACCCTATTTGTGTACTACCTGAGCAATCCCGGTGAGATCAGTAGCAACACCGCAGATGAGATCTTGCCCTACTTCGTCGTTGCCGAGCTACCTGTTGGAATCGCAGGATTGGTGATCTCAGGCCTGTTTGCTGCCAGCATGTCCACGCTTGATAGTAGTATGAATAGCATTTCCTCAGCCTACATTACTGACTTCCACAAAGTCTTATGGCCAGGCCTTCACGACAAAACCTACCTCAAGCTGGCACGCGTAATTACGATCTTGATGGGTATTTTTGGGACGCTGACGGCAGTATGGATCGCGCTGAGCAATATTGGGTTTGTTTTTGATCTGTTTCAGGAAATATTGGGAGTCATCGGCGGCAGTCTTGGGGGGGTGTTTGTGCTTGCAGTCTTTTTCAAACGCTCTACCAGCTCGGGTGCGATCGCCGGCACGTTTGGAGGAGCCTTGGTTACCTTAAGCTTCAAATTTTTGACCGATGTCAATGCCTATCTTTATGGAGCGACAGGAGTAATTGGGTGTGTATTCATTGGATTGATTGCCAGCCTTATTTTTAGGGACGAAAAATCACCTAGCCCAGAATAGATGTCTTTAGTCTTTTCTAGGTTTAAGGTCTAGCCGTTAGATGTGAGACTTTAGACTAAAAAATTGTACCGCTAACTAAATACCATACAAGTGACACCTGACACCTAAATAAAAAAATACATGAACACACTACTCAATATAATTCGCCAACCTTGGCATTGGTCCATTTCTGGTGCCATGATCGTCCTGGTGATGTTTCTGCTCATTCAAGCAGGGCGCAGCTTTGGTGTTTCTTCATCGTTTCGTGCACTGTGTGCTGCCGGTGGCGCAGGGAAAATTGCGGAGTATTTTCGCTTTGATTGGAAAAAACAAAATTGGCAGCTCGTTTTTGCAATGGGAGCTATACTTGGCGGATTTTTATCTCAGCAATTTTTGGCCAATCCTGATCCAGTTGCACTATCTGAAGCGACCTTGGCCGACCTGCATACCCTTGCCATCTCAAACCCTGCAGGCTC
>Ga0114956_1000920_pt1 | contig 22575 bp, 10 predicted proteins | sample MaitaG_FD_87304 | JGI IMG/M metagenome (GOLD analysis project Ga0114956, IMG submission 87304) | Marine algal microbial communities from Maine, USA - Maine_Asex2 metaG | ecosystem: Host-associated > Algae > Red algae > Unclassified | place: Maine, USA | collected 2015-01-05
CGTACCTTCAGCAATTCACCTTCAGCTTCTTTCGCCTTGGATAGCTCCTCTCGAACCTTCAGCAATTCGCTTTCCGATTGCCTGGCTTTGGTCAACTCAACACGAACCGTTTGTAATTCGCCACGAACCTTCGGCAATTCACTTTCAGCTTGTTTTGCTTGAGCCAACTCACCGCGAACCTTCTGTAATTCACTTTCAGCTTGTTTTGCTTGAGCCAACTCACCACGAACCTTCTGCAATTCACTTTCAGCTTGTTTGGCTTTGGTAAGTTCGGTACGGACTTGTTGCAGTTGTGTGGTTTCCGCCTCTTTTTGGCGAACAAGTTCTGCATTGCTGTTATCCAACGCCCTTTGTGTCGTCGCGGCTTTCTCAGCTTCTCTTTTTAACGCCAACAGCTGCTTATCGCGATCTGAAAGCTTCGATTCCAACTGAGGCACTACAGCCAGTTTGGTATCGCGATCTTTAAGTTGGTTTTCAAGTTCAACCAACAGTTTTCCCTGAGCACCTAATTTAGCGATCTCAGCATCTTTTGCTTTGAGTGTTGATTCAAGAGACATAACTCGGTCACTTTGCTTGCGCAAGTTGACTATGTGAGCATCCTTCTCTGACAATGCAGCCTGGAGCGAATCGGTATAAGATGCGCGCTCGCTTAGCTTTTTCATCTCTGTTTCGCTCTGCTTGATACTGGCTTCAAGAACAGGCACTTTCGCAGCACGCTCCTGCAATTCGGCAAGTTGCTTATCACGTGATTGCAACTGACCCTGAAGCGTTTCGATTTTCTTTACCTCTTCGCGTAAGGCAGCAATGTCTCGTTCTTTCTGCTCAACCTGCTGCTGGAGCGTTTTGACGCGCTGAGTGTCGGCATTCAATTGTAAAATTGACGCATCTCGCTTTTTCAGCGTTGACTCGAGTGCGTTCATTTTTTCCGTCCGCCGGCTCAGCAATTCAATTTCTCGCTGTCCCTCTTTATACCGAACTTCAAAAACCCGGGCATCGTTCAAGTGCGTGGTCAAATTGCTAATCTCGCGGTCGCGGTCTTGCAATTTCTTTTCTACATCCGCCACTCTGCTGGCTTGCTGTTCAGATGCTTTTAGTTTTGTCTCGGCATCGGTTGCCGCAGTTGTTGACGCCTGAAATTTTTGTTTCAGCGAACCATGTTCGATTGTCAAATTTTTCAGCTGTTGATTTACTTCTCCAACTTCACTTTGCAGTTCACCAACGCGTTTTTCAGACTGTGTCAAACTAGTACGCGTTGATGCCAGCTGCTGGTTAGCTGTATCGAGTTCAGCCGCCTTTTTATCAGCAACTGTTTGCTTTGCCCGAAAGCCGGTAAGTTGTTTTTCACGATCTGCCAACTGCGTATTCAGATGATCAATCGAGCTACTCAAATCGATGCGTTCGTGACGCAGCTCGGCCAAATCTACCTGCAACGTTTTGCGCTGTGTCTCAAGGTTATCCGACTGCTCCATCAGCACACGAATATTTTCCAGCTGAGTTTCACTTTGTGAGCGCAATTGATCACGCTCGCCTTCAACCACTCTCACCTTGTCTACGTCAGCTTGTAGCTTTGCAACTTGTACCTGCGATTCAGATGCGTTTTTTACGCGTTTTTCCAGATCGTTTATTTGATTCTGTTTTTCGCTCAGTTTTTGCTTGTAGTGCACCCCGGCCTGACTTTCGGCCTGAGAACGCGCTGCCACCAGTTGCTTCTCATTACCGCGCTTGGCTTCTGTGAGTGCCTGCTTCAGTGCCTTTACTTCTTCGGTACGTTGTGCAAGATCGTACTCAAGCGGTTTAACCCGGGCAGAGATGCGATAAAGCTCATCCAGATCGCCATCGTGTGTCGAAGACATGAATGCGTTGCTCTGCTGTGTTGCTTCTTGGGTAGACATCACCTGCGTGTGGCCGGAAGATATTGAACGATTAGCGACTCGACTCTTCTGACTATCCTGAATATCCGCCGTGTTCTTTTGACTTTCTAACTGAACAATACGCTCCTGACTTTGCTTCAGGTCAAACTCAAGCGGCTTGACGCGAGCAGCAAGTTGGTAGAGTTCGTCCAGGTCTTTTTCAGACTGGCCGGGCGCAGCAGTGTTGGTCGTTAACGAGCTTGATGAAGACGTTGGCGATGACGACAATCGTGATGCGCTTGCACCCGTTGGTGATCCGGCATACTCGCTGTTCTGCTTTTCCAGTTCAGCTATTCGTTGTCTGCTTTGCTTTAAATCGAATTCAAGTGGTTTCACTTTTGCAGCCAGTTGATATAACTCATCGGTATCTGCATCCGACAGGCTCGACCGCGAGCTCTGTAAGCCATGCACACCAGCGCCAGCGACTACTGCACCGGTGCTGACACCAGCCGATTGCACAGCACTTGTTCGTCGACCAGAGGATGCGTGACTGGCAGAAGCCTGGCCGGTAGTTGCGCGATCGTTATCAGCTCGCGCCGTGCCGGTTCGCCTTGCAGTCCCTTGAGTAAATGCAGTTTTGCTACGTGTTGTGTCTGTCGCGTCGGGAGAACCCAGATCATAGGAGTTGGAATCAAAGGCGCCGACCCCCTTTCCACTGTGTGTTTGATCACGAGTACCCACTCGCTCAATCTGGTTTCTACGCCTGAGTTCCGCTATTTCTGATCGACCACGAATAAGTTGGAATAGCCACCCTAATATCGCGCCAAGTAAAAACACGAGCAAAATCGAAAGATTCATCGTTAGCCTCACTTTGTAGTTGGTTACAACTGAATAATTCAGAATACCTCAGCGATTGGTTCGCAATACACAAACGGATAAAAAAAAGGTAAACACTCGTGCCTGTTGGGAATCAAACGGGCCAAAAGCAAAGGAATTTTACAAAGCGTCAATTAATTATGGTCTGTCATGCATTATTTAACATGTTACAGGTTGAGTTATTTTGAGCGTGCAATGCTCGGCAGATCGCCACTGATCCCCATGGCGTGTCGCATCAGCTGATGCTTTATCGGCTTTATCCGATCGACTAAGTTAAGTGATGCACTCCTGACTTGCTGAACAAATTCCGGACGCGGTTTGAAGGCTTCATACAGCGAATCCAAAGCAGAGATCATCAGTTGATTATCACCATAGCGCCAACGTTGATAGCGTCGAAGCACGGCATGTGAACCCACATCTCGACCTTGAACGGCTGCTGCTATAACAACCTGTGCAAGCGCTGCAGCATCGAGTAAACCAATGCTTACCCCCTGACCTGCCAGAGGATGTACGGTATGTGCTGCATCGCCAACCAACGCGATTCGCGCAGCAATGTAATCTTGAGCATGTGCTTTGGCAATCGGGAATGCACCGCGCCCGTGGACAGCGGCAACAGCTCCAAGCGCATCGGGAAATGCGCTCTGCAGTCGATGGATAAATTGCTGATCGTCTAACGCTTGTAGTTGTTGTATCTCTTCTCTTGTGTGGTACCAGACAATAGAGGCTTGATGTCCACACAGTGGCAAGAATGCCTGTGGACCGGTGGGTACGAATCGTTGCCATGTAATATCCTGTTGAGGCAACGCTGTTTGCACCGTTGCTACCAATGCATGCTGCGGATACTGTTTCCTGTTTGTATCGATACCGGCCTGTTTACGCACAACAGAATTTGCTCCGTCAGCTCCGACCAGCAGGCGTGTAGTTAGTTTTTTACCATCTTCCAGGGTTACCTCAACCCCGCCAGATGTTTCTCGATAGCGTGCCAGTCGAGCTGGTGTTAAAACAGTGACGTTGCTTAAATCTCCAATGACGTCCAGCAGAGCCAGTTGAATAACTCGATTCTCAACTATATGACCCAGATGGCTTGCCTGTATATCAGCTGCATTAAAATCAGTGCGTCCATCCTTCTCGCCATCCCAGACACTGAGTTTTTTATACTCACATGCACGCCTGGATACGATTCCGTCCCATGCACCGACACGTTGCAGCATGTTCTGCGAAGCAATGCTTAGCGCTGAAACACGTAAATCGTATGGGGGGTTAGAACCGGGTTTGAAAGCTGCCGGCAATTGATGTTCGAGCACACAAATGCGCAGCGGTTCGTGACCATCAAGTGATGCTGTTGCGGCAACACCGGCAAGCGCTGCACACAACATGCTGCCCACCATGCCACCACCAACAATCAGCACATCGTATTCGGGAATTGCCTGCGTCACTAGTTAATATAGTTAACTCGCTGCCAACCGTCGGCAGTACGTTTGATTTCGTAAGTTGGCCAGAAATTATATTCCGGGGACACAGTTACTATACTCTTTCGGCCACTAACAGACACAATCGACAAGCGCGTATCGGTATCTTGTGCTTTTTTACTGATCAAAGTCAGGAAATCATCAAGATTTTCCACCGCAGCACCATCCACATGCGTAACAAATCGGTTGCGGTACAGACCATCCCATCGGGCCGGTGAACCTTGCTCAGTATCAGCGATGTACACACCAGGAAAATGTACGCCTTTCAGGTACCCGATCTCCTGATGAGTTTCCTGAAACTGCGCACCCGCCCAGCTCACTAATCGCTGCGTTCCAACACCATTAAGAAGAGACGGTACCAACGTGACATCGATAACTTCTCCGGCACGCAGTAGCGTGAGTGCAATTGCTTTCTTCTGCGACAAGACTTCAGCGGTTAGCAGATCAGCGACAAGCTCACCTTCTATGGCAAGAAGAATATCACCGGGCTGCAATTGCTCTTGAGCGTTAGTGTTGGGTACGACCTGTTCAATGTACAGCACCTTGCGATTGGTTGACGGCAATTCAATGTACCGGTCAAGCCAGTCCTGCGGTAAACCCAACTGCCGCGCCTGCGACATGGTTCGGTAAGCCAACCGAACATCAAGCGAATGAAACGGACTGTTGGACTGATACATACGCAGTGTTTCAAGAATGACTGATGCCGGCATTGCCCATTCGTGCTGCTTTATCTCACGACCTTCTTCGTAAGCAAAGCTCATGTATACCGCATGAACATCGCCATTCTCATCTACAAACGGACCACCGAGCGAAGGCGGCACGCTACCCACTCCATACAGATCGATTGGTGATTGCTGGAACCGGGCTAATCCCGGTGGCGCAAAACCTACCGTGAGTCGGCTGAAGTCATCAACATCGTGTGTCCGAAATGTGCCGTCGGCACGATAGCCAACCATCGTTAACAGTTCAGGCAGTTCAGCTGTGGATTCGGCCAATGACAACTCATCGAATTCTGCATCACCGAGTTCTGCCGTGTCGTAGCGTAATAAAGCGACGTTATGTCGCGGATGCAAAAAAACCACATGAGCGTCAAGCACTTGCGATCCAAAAAAAGTAATTTCAACATCACCCAAACCAATGGGTACGGTGTTGCGATCAACTGCAACAATACCGGCCGACTTATCTATAACCAAACCAACGCCCTTGTAGTGGCGCGCGTAGACATTGTCTACAGCATACGGAATGTTGAAGTCCACCCGCACCATCGCCGGCGCAACTTTGTTCAGCAATGCGTCCTTGTATTGAGGCACTTTGATGGATGCATCAATTGAACGTGGCACCTTAGCGGGCAAGACAACTTTCTCGCAATCCCAGAAACGTGCATCATCGACGCGTTTACATTTTCGATAATCAAACCAGCGATTATCCAGATCTATCTGGGTGACGCTTGTCGTGTACTCTCTGCCGGGAACCACAAACCTTGTCAATAATTTTTTATCCCTGGAGGAGGCTTTAACAACAGCGACAAAGTCATCCAGATTCTTTACCGGCTTACCATCTAACTCAACAATGACAGAGTTCTGCGGCAAGTTTGCACTGTTAAAAAAGTATCCCGCGCGCATGACCACAACACCCTCCTGAGGTCTGTCCATAGCACGAGAATGTTGAATCGACATATTCTGTATAACGGCATCACCCAGCTCAAGAAATTCGACAGGTTCAATTTCGTGCAAATCTGCAACATCAGAATTCAGCTCTACAACCTCACCCTGGCGCATTACACTAATAGTGAGTGTTTTGCCAATGCTGCTATCGAGTAAAGCTTCAAGCTCTATAAAATTAACGATGAGCTGATTGTCGATTGACAACACTATGTCGCCCTCTTCAAGTACACCGTCGGCAACACCGCCAGCGATGACTTGCTGCACCAGCAACATGCCATTATTAGCCGGGTCTGCTTCGCGGGCGTTTTGTTCGGTTTGCTCATCCAGGCCTAATCGAGCCAGATCGCGAAAAGACTCATGAGCAAAGACAGTTTGTAACCCGCCACGATCGATTTTCTGGCCAGACTGCAAACGCTCAAGCGCATACTGAATACGTGGAAGTGGTAGAAAGAAACTGCTGGCTGTTTTGGTATTGGCTGCAGCATTCAGAGCAACCACATCGCCATCAAGATCGATTACCGGTGAACCTGAGCTACCACCAGAAGTTGAAGATGCAGCTTGAATGTAGAAGGTATTGAAGTCGTTATAACCGTAGCGCCCATAACTTGGAACTTGCCGATCGAGACGGGCAATGGTTCCTGTAAGAATGGATAGTTGCTCACCACCGTCACTACCGATAACGCGAATGTTCAAACCGGTTCTAACTTTGTCCGGGCGCAGAGGTAACGATTTTGGCTGGGCGTACTTCAGGTCTTCAGGGTTGTATCGCACAAACGCAAAATCATGAATAGGATCGCGATAGAGCGGCACGCCATCAACACGCTCCTGATTCTGAAAGGTAGCCGACAAGCGAATCGGTCCGGCTCCAACCACATGCCGATTAGTCAATACAATTCCACGCTCAGCATCAACAACGAAACCGGTCGCACTACTATCGCCCTGCTCGGTACCATCGAAATTACGAAGATTAGACAATTGCAAAGAGACGACCGATTGCGATGCGGTGGAGAGAATTTCCGCCCAGCGATCATCGCCCAGCGAATCCGTATCTGCTTTGAGCGCCACGCTGGTGCAAGCCAGTGCCGTGACCACAATCCAGGCCGCTGATGACGCGCAAAAAGTCCTGAATGCGCTTCTAATTGGTGTTCTCAGTGCTCTCACAGTAAGCTCATTCCTGGGTAATATTTGCTTTTGTACGGGCACAGCGTGCGCCAAGTAACCTTGCGCCGCAACATGTGTTCCAAAATTCAGACCGGATTGGCAGCCAAGCCCGTTTTTTGCTAGATATTGTTGGCCGACCCGCGTATCCCCTCTATGATAGAGGACATTGATCGTCCGGTGGCTTACACAAACACAATTTCCCATGGTTGACAAATCCAACACAACAGACTTGGCTATCCAGTGGTTCCGGGAGGCAACACCGTACATCAAGACGCACCGTGGCGGTACAGTGGTGCTGTGCTTGCCTGACTCTATCCTTGAGGATGAACTGTTTGATAGCCTGATTCCAGACTTGGCGCTGCTTACCCACCTCGGTGTAAGGCTGGTTCTGAGCTTTGGTTTGCGCTCTCAAATTGATGCGCAGCTGCAGGAACAGCGCGTGGACTCAACTATCATAGCTGGATGCCGGGTCACCGACGACGCAGCCCTTGAGAAAATCGTCTCTACTGCTGGCAAAACCCGAACAAAATTCGAGTCCGTTCTGTCAATGGGATTACCAAACACCCCGATGGCCGGTGCCAGACTTTCGGTGTGCTCCGGCAACTTTGTCACGGCACAACCGTTTGGCATTCACGATGGTGTCGACTACCAACACACCGGTACGGTTCGACAAGTTCACGGAGATGAATTACGTAACCTGCTCGCCGCTGGAAAAATTGTTTTACTACCACCGCTGGGTTATTCACTAACGGGCGACGTATTCAATTTGCAAGCCGAAGAGGTTGCCACCCAGGCGGCCATAGAACTCAAAGCGGACAAACTGATTTTCTTTGTTGAAACCTTACCAACAGGTGCCAATGAGAAAACCATTCGCGAAGCCAGCGCCAATACGATGGAACGTCTGGCACCTCAGCAAGCCGATGAAGATCTCATCCGTACGTTGAAGCGCGCCATTACAGCCAGTCGTAAGGGTGTATCGAGAGTCCATTTGTTAAGTCTTGCTGATCCAAATGCCTTGCTTCGAGAACTGTATACCCGCGATGGTGGTGGAACGTTAGTAACAGCCGAACGCTGGGAAAACTTACGAACCGCAACCAGCGAAGATGTGAGCGGCATTGTTGAGCTTATTGCACCGTTGCAGGAAAACGGCACATTGGCTTCGCGCTCACGAGATCAGCTTGAACTTGATATAGAACACTTTGTCGTTTTCGAACGCGAAGGTATGGTTATCGCCTGCGCGGCGCTTTTTACTGACGATACCGATCAGGAAAACGGCGTTGGAGAAATAGCCTGTGTGGTCTCTCATCCAGATTATAGAGGTCAGGGCCGAGCCGCAGCACTGATCGCCCATCTAGAGGAAAAGGCTCGCACTGTTAAGGTGAAAAAACTCATGCTGCTGAGCACGCGAGCGGCACACTGGTTTATTGAGCGGGGTTATGTAGAAAAAACACCGGAAGACATGCCACTTCCGAGGAAAACGGGCTATGACGAAAGTCGTAATTCTAAAGTGTTTGTCAAAACGCTGTAAGCCTGCTCAAGTTTGCTCGTTACTAAACTCAATTTTTAAACCTACAAGAGCATCCAGACGAGTTTGGGTATCGGGTAATTGCAAAAACTCGAATTTAGATGCTGCAGATAAAGGCAGAAGTTCGAGTAGCCGATTGCAGACCCAGTCTGGATTATCGAGCTGCTTATCCGGGTACATGATGTTCGGTTCAACATATTGCAGGATGATGGCAAGTTTTCTCGATAGATCAGTGTATGCCGGGTTCATCTCGATTGGTTTATTGGTTTCCAGCAACTGCACCTCACCGACCAGTAAATCATCGCTGTTAGCGGCATAGGTCAGCAGATTAAATTCCTGTTGTCCTTCGGCTGTAATGTGCAGCAAACCATCAGGGCCTTGATCAAAATCGATTATTTTAACCAAAGTGCCTTGCGGATAAGGTTGAGCAGGCTGACCCGTATCCTTACCGTCTTTGATTAAGCACACACCAAACCCGGATTCTGTTTTAAAACAGTTCTTTACCATTTCAATGTATCTGGGTTCGAACAATCGCAACGGTAATAGCCCACCCGGCAATACAATGCTGGACAGCGGGAAAAGTGGTAGTTCCATTAGTAACACCTGATCATGTTGAATCACCCACGACTTCACTTCCCCACGCTGGTACTAGTGCGTGTTGAATATCAAGTTGGTCAAGCACTCGAGCTACAACAAAATCGACCAGATCTTCTATTGTTTCGGGCAACTGATAAAACGCCGGATTAGGCGGCATAATGACCGCGCCAGCATTGGCCAGTCGCAACATGTTTTCCAGATGAATCGTGGAAAACGGCATCTCACGCGGCATCACAATGAGCTTACGCTGCTCCTTGAGCACTACATCGGCTGCGCGCTCGAGCAGATTGTTACAATTACCTGCCGCAACTGCCGCCAGGGTGCCAGTCGTACACGGACAAATAACCATCGCATCAGGCGCACCAGATCCGCTGGCAATCGGTGCTGTCCACTGCTCCTGTCCAAAAGCAAAGAGTTGGCCTTTTTGGGCAGCGTATCGTTCGCTGAAATCGTTTTGCAGCTCGGCGGTTCTAGACGGCACACTTTGGTCTGTGTCCATTCCCATCACCACTTTTGCCGGTTTGGACATTAATACGTAAACACGCACGTTCGCCTGTATTAATACCTCTATCAGGCGCAAACCATATTGAATTCCAGAAGCACCAGTCAACGCTACAGTGATGGTTTTATCAAACGACATAAAAAGTTGGACGTAAACTTTGGTTTAGAAAACGAAAAAGGCGACCGGTAGTTTCACCGATCGCCTTTTGTTATAACTGCCTTTGCCCACTAACGCTACTGACCACCGCTACAAACTAACAGTAGTTACTATGGCGGCTGGTCTGAACAAGCCAAAGGCCTCCTCTGAACAGAACATCTGCTCAAGCTTAAGGTATTACAACAATCTCAACTCGACGATTAAGCGCTCGACCTTCACGCGTATCGTTTCCTGATACCGGGCGGTTTTCACCAAATCCAGAAGCAGAGAGACGATTGGCATCGAGACCAGCGTTGTTCTGCAAGTAGTTAACCGTATTTGCGGCACGAGCAACAGAAAGCTCCCAATTACTTGGGAAAATAGCCAGTAAGTCGCCTGAAACAGGAATACTGTCTGTGTGTCCCTCAACAGCAATGTTGTTAGACATGCTGTTTAGCGATGCACCAACCTTATCCATCAACGAGCGACCACCTTGACTCAAACGAGCACGGCCTGACCCGAACAGCGCTTCACTTCGAAGATTAACCGCAACTGTGTTGTCATCGCGCAAAGACACCTGAGCATCTTCCACACCGTTGCTTGCCAGACTGTCTTCAATTTTCTGCTTCAGTGCTGCGGCAGAGGCAGCTTGATCTTCATCGCCTCGTTGCATTTCAGCTAACTTGTTGGCAAGGTTTTGCGCAATTGCAGTTTGCTCATCAGCGTTTTTCTCTGCTGCAGCCAGACGCTCCTGCAAGTCAGCCACGGCGCCCTGCATGTCACCAAGCTGACCTTCCAGATCAGCAGTGCTGCCCTTAAGCGCATCGAGTTCGGCTTGCTTTTCAGCGGTTAAGCCTTGCGCATCTGAAACCTCACTCTGAAGTCCACCGAGCTGACCCTGCAAAGCAGCCAATTGCGCTTCCATGCCAGCTTTCTGTTCTTCAAGCATCGACAATTGCTCGCTCATCGCATTAGCTTCGTCGGTCATGCTGGCTTCCATCGCTTCAAATTCAGCCGTTTTCGCATCGATAGCTGCTTGCATTTCAGCCAGCTGTGCTTCAAGTGCATCTTTCTGACCAGAAACATCAGCTAATTGCCCTTCAAGCGCGCTTTGCGCTTCGGCAGCAGCAGCCACCTGTGCTTCCAGATCAGCCGTTTTAGCTTGCATCTCTGCAAGTTGCGCTTCCAGATCTGCCGACCTGGCTTGCATCTCAGCCAACTGTGCTTCCAGTTCAGTTGCCCTGGCTTGCGCGTCAGCGAGTTGCGCTTCCATTTCAGCTGATTTAGCTTGTGCGTCGGCGAGTAGCGCTTCCGTCTCAGCTGATTTGGCCTGTGCATCAGCTAATTGCATTTCCGTCTCAGCCGATTTGGTTTGCGCGTCAGCGAGTTGCGCTTCCGTTTCAGCCGATTTGGTTTGAGCGTCAGCGAGTTGCGTTTCCGTTTCAGCCAATCTGGCCTGTGCGTCAGACAACAGCGTTTCCATTTCAGCAGATTTGGCTTGTAGTTCGGCAAGTTGTGCTTCCAAATCAGCTGATTTTGATTGCGCATCTACCAAGAGACCTTCCAGATCGGTCACCTTAGTCTGACCGTCACTAACCATTGCTTCGAGCTCGGCTACGCGTGCCTGTGATGCCGCAAGTTGCTCATCGATTTCTGCAATTCGAGCACTCGTGGCTTCGATCTCAGCTCTCAGCTGGTCAACTTCTGCTGCACGTTGTTCGGCAAGGCCCTGAGCAACACTCAGCTCACCTTCGAGTTCGCCTACACGGGCTTCCAGTTCAAGTGCACGCGCTTGCATATCATCACGCTCTGCCTGCAATGCACCCAGCTGATTAGTTGCAGACCCCTGGAACGATTCCAATTGATCAGCGCTAAAGTTTGCTGAGACCGTTGCATCTTCAAGTGAAGCTTCAAGTTCGGCAATTCTTGCTTCATTCGCAGCAATCGCTTCAGTTGCACCGCCGAGTTCGGTTTGCAATGCAGCACGTTCAGTGTCCAGCTCAGCGATTCGAGCATTTACTGCTTCTTGCTCAGCGAGTGCAGCGTCAAGCTGTCCTTGTATATCAGCCTTGGCAGCTTCGCCGTCGGCGACAGCCGCATCAAGTTGCGCCTGTAATTCAGCCATGGCAGCTTCGCTATCCGCTATGGCCGCATCGGCTTGCGCTTGTAACTCAGCCTTGGCAGCTTCGCTATCCGCCATTGATGCATCCAGCGTTGCTTGTGCGTCCGCACTCGCCGCTGCGCTGTTCGCCATTTCCTGGTCTAGTTGCGCTTTTACGGCTTCGCCTTCAGCCATTGACGCATCAAGTTGCGCCTGCAGATCTGCAAGCTGACCTTGTGTGGAATCTATAGTGGCCTGCAAAGCCACTTTTTCTTCCTGCAATGCCGCGATATCACCAGATGCATCGTTTGCTGCCAGTTGCTCTTCAAGCGAACCTACTTCTGAAATCAGGTTGGCGTTTTCTGTTCTCAGCCCATCGAGTGTATCGAAGGTAGCAATCAGATCTCCGTTAGTCTTTTCAAGATCATCGTTAGCTTTTTCAAGTTGCGCCGCCAAATCGGACGCTTCTGAATCTTTTTCACCAAACTGAGATCGCAGGGTATTTAAAGAAATATTGCTGCCACCCAATTCCGAATTAATCAGAAATAGTTCTTTCTTTGTAGCTGCAAGTTCGGCATTGAGTGCATCCATTTCAGCTGTATCGCTAACTTGTGCTTCAAGATCACCGAGCTTGGCAGTCAGATCTTCAACGGTGGCTTCCAGACCTTCTTTGTCAGCGGTCAGTCCATCAACTACCGATGTGTCAGCCAATTTGGCTTCCAGGTCACCGACTTGCGCAGTCAGGGTGGCTAGTTGTCCTTCCAGTTCGGCTTTGCTCGCCTCAAGTGCAGCAAGCTCCTCTTCCATTGCCGCTTTTTCTGCGTTCGCCGCATCAATTGCTGACGTATCACCAGAGGCTGCTTCCAAGTCACTAACCTGCGATGTCAGTGTGGCAACTTCAGCTTCCAGTTCTGCCTTGGCCGCTTCGAGTTCGGCAAGTTGAGCGCTTGCAGCTTCCGCATCACTCGCTGCTGAGGCTGACAATGTTTGTAGCTCTTCAGCTTCAGCAGAAGCTTGTGCTTTGAGTTCTTCAAGTTCTGCAGACGATTGTGCTCTGAGTGCTTCAAGTTGTGCGTTTAAATCTTGCACAGAGGTAGTCAGGGTTGTTTTCTCACCCGTTAACGCTTCGTTATCGGACTGCAGTGCTGCAATATCGATTTCAAGCTGAGCTTTCTGAGCTTCAAGCTCACCCAATTCAGCATTTAGTTCGGTAATATCGGTATCGTATTGAGCTTGTAGCGCTTTGGCGTTGTCGAGCGCAAGTGTTAGTTCTGAATCTTTATCACCAACAGTGCTCATCAAACCTTGTAGCTCAGCATTCACCGCACCCAGATTCTCGTCGCGAGCAGCAAGCTCACTTTGAGCAGTGGCAAGATCGCCCTGTGCAGTGGCCAGTTGATCCTGAACACCAGCCAGCTCGCCTTTCGCCGCCTCAAGTTCCGCTAGCTGCGCATCAATTTGAGCTTGCAGATCGTTGGCATCGGAAAGCTGAGCCTCAGTATCGGTTAATGCAGTCTGCGTGTCCTGCAACATCACTTGAGTTTCACTGAGCTGGGTTTTAGTAATCTTCAGCTCTGTCTCAGCGCTAAGTACACGATTTTCAAGCGAACCGATAGAGTTTTCGAGTAACGCGCGACGAGCTTCAAGCTCACCTATTTCTGCATTCAGCGTGGTTGTATCGTTGTCATACAATTTCAGTAATGAGTCGTAGCTGGTTCTGGCATTAGCAACTTCTGCTTCACGGGACGAGTCGGCGCTCAGTAACGATTGAACTTGTGATTGCATATCCTCTTGGGTCTTGGCATAGAACGCATCCATTTCACCTTCACGCGCAGACATGTCTGCTCGTTGCGTTTCCAGTTCGGCGCTCAAGTCGGCAACCTGGCGCTCAAGTGTTGCAACGGTATCATCACGTTGTGATGCAAACGAACCAAGTTCATTGGTAGTTACGTCAAGCCTGGCTTGCAAATCTGCAACCTGCGCTTCCAAAGCGACGTTGGCATCTGCTATTGCAGCAAACTCAATTTCCTGTGTAGCTTTTAATTCTTCCAGCGCAGCAAAATTGGCTTTTAATTCGTCAATCTGTGCGGTTGACTCTCCAGCGCTATCGCCAGCGGCAGTCAATGCTTCAGCTGATGCGGCCAGTTCTGCATTAACAGCGGTCAGCTTGGCATTAGCGTCTTCAAGCTTGGCATTAGCGTCGTCCAGTTCGCCACGTAAGATACCGAGTTCGGCTTTGGTGGTTTTGAGCTCTTCACCCGAAGTAGCTAATTGCGCAGACACAGTTTGCGCTTCACCTTTGAGCCTGGTGATTTCGCCACTGTCGCCTGAGCGCAGCATCCACGCACCAATCATTGCTAGCAAGGCAAGCCCGGCCAGAAGGAATTTCAATTGATACGAAGACTTGCTTGGTGATTTCTCGAAGTCTTTAAACATGAATACGATTCCTGAAAACTTATGTTGGAGGCGCTTTACGTCGCGCAGAAACTACATCCTAGCGAAATACGGTAAATGCCACAATCGCGAACGCCAGATTTAATTGCATAAGGTACACTATATTTTGTCAATTAATGTTGCATTAATCATTGTGCGGATACATCTGAGTGCGTTGGGCTGTCGTTTGAACGAAGCTGAACTGGAACAATGGGCCGGCGCTTTTGGTGCTGCCGGTGACAAAATAACTGCTAATGCAGAGGATGCCGACGTATTGGTGCTCAATACTTGTGCAGTCACCAGGGAAGCCATGCGTAAATCTCGCCAGCGCGTGCAACGTTTGCACCGGGCAAACCCGGAGGCTAAATTAGTTGTGTCAGGTTGTTACAGTACACTTGAATCTCCTGCCGCACTTGCCGAACTAGGTATCGATCTTGTTGTACCTAACAGCGACAAAGATAATCTGGTGCCACTGACACGTGCAGAGTTCCAGCAACCAGGTATGCCACAAAGTGCTACCGCACCTGCGCAAACAGCTCTGTTTCAACGTAACCGCCACCGCGCATTCATTAAAATTCAGGATGGTTGTCGTTACCGCTGCACGTTTTGTATTGTTACTGTTGCTCGCGGCGCTGAGCGCAGTCGTCCGCTAAAAACACTGGTTGACGAAATTCAAACACTGGCCAAATCGGGTGTTCACGAAGTAGTGCTGACGGGTGTACACGTCGGTGGTTACGGTAGCGATCTCGATACCGACCTGTATACACTTGTGAAAGCTCTGCTCGAGCATACCGATATAAGTCGTATTCGTTTTGCATCTGTTGAACCCTGGGACTTGTCTGATCAATTCTTCACGCTGTTCGACAACCCTCGTGTGCAGCCACACATGCATCTGCCGTTGCAAAGTGGTAGCGATACTGTATTGCGCAGGATGGCCAGACGATGTAAGACCGACGATTTTCGCAAAATGGCGACAGCGTTGCGAGCGCAAGTATCCGATTTCAATATCACTACCGATATTATCGTTGGCTTTCCCGGAGAAACTGAAGCTGAATGGCAGGAATCACTGTCCTTCATCGAACAAATGGATTTTGGTCATATCCATATCTTCAGCTATTCTGAACGTGAAGGCACCAAGGCAGCTACCTTGCCAAATCAGGTTCCAAAACCGATACGTTCAGACCGTAGTAAGGAACTGCACCTATTAGCGGCGCAGCAAAAACAAAAGGTCCTGGAGTTTAATTTGAACAACGCAATGAGTAGTCCGTCTGACAATCCACCTGCGCAAACTCCGTTGGTATTATGGGAAAGAGGTGAGCAACTGCCAAACGGACAATTTCAGCACTGGGGTTACACACCGAACTACCTAAAAGTGACCACCATTAGTGATCAAAATTTAACCAATTTATTGCTGCCAACGAGACTAACGGGTATCGATGATTCGGTGCTGACCGGACAAACCGGAATAAACTGAAACTCGCGTTCTGTCTGTATTATGTAGAATTTACCGTCACCTTATTTTTAGGTATTATAATGCTGCGTCTGCATTTATAGAACATCTTCCGGGGCTCGGTTTGCCTCAAGCATAAACACTTTGCCGGCAGATCAAACGACAGCTGGCTATTGTTGCGTAGAATTCGCACAATCAAAATCAATCTGGAAACTGCATGGCAACTGATCAGATACAAGACTCAGACGAGTTGGAAACCCAGGAATGGTTAGAAGCGCTCGACGCCGTGATCGAAAGAGAAGGTCCGGAACGAGCACATTTTCTGTTGGAACAGCTGATCGACAAATCGCGTCGATCAGGAGCAAACCTGCCATACAAAGCCAGTACGGCCTACGTCAATACGATACCTCCACATCGCGAGGTGCAGAATCCGGGCGATCATGAAATTGAAGATCGCTTGCGTTCTATGATTCGCTGGAATGCTACCGCAATGGTACTGCGAGCAAATCGAGACGACTCCGGACTTGGCGGACACATTGCCAGCTTTGCATCTGCTGCAACATTATACGATGTGGGCTTCAACCATTTTTTTCATGCTCCCACACCCGAACACGGTGGCGACCTGATTATGTTTCAGGGACATTCTGCACCAGGTATCTATGCAAGATCGTTTCTGGAAGGTCGATTAACCGAGGAAGATCTGGACAAGTTCCGGCGAGAGGTCGATGGTGACGGATTACCGTCCTACCCTCACCCTTGGTTAATGCCTGAGTACTGGCAATTCCCAACCGTTTCCATGGGTTGGTGTTCGCTGACTTCAATCTATCAAGCACGATTCATGAAGTACCTGCAACATCGTGGTTTGGCGAAAACTGAAAATCGAAAAGTCTGGGCATTTCTTGGTGATGGTGAAATGGATGAACCAGAGTCATTGGGTGCTATCTCGTTAGCAGGTCGCGAAAAACTCGACAACCTGGTTTTCGTTGTTAACTGCAATTTACAGCGGCTCGATGGCCCGGTTCGCGGAAACAGCAAGATCATTCAGGAACTCGAATCCATGTTCCGCGGTGCCGGTTGGAATGTCATCAAAGTTATCTGGGGTTCGTATTGGGATCCACTGCTTGCCAAAGATACGACCGGTAAGCTTGAGCAATTGATGATGGAAACCGTTGACGGCGAATATCAGAATTTCAAAGCCAAGGGTGGCGCGTACACACGTGAACATTTCTTCGGTAAATATCCCGAAACCAAGGCACTGGTTGCCAACATGAGCGACGAAGATATTTGGCGCCTTAATCGTGGCGGTCACGACCCGCATAAATTATATGCCGCCTATAAAGAAGCCACAGAACATACCGGCCAGCCAACCATCATTCTTGCGAAAACCGTTAAGGGCTACGGTATGGGTGAGTCAGGCGAAGGCACAAACGCGACGCACCAGCAAAAAGCCATGGACATGGTGTCGTTAAAAAAGATGCGCGATCGTTTCGCGATACCCCTCAGCGATGAACAGGTTGAAAATCTGGAGTACGTTACACCGGAGCCTGACAGCCCTGAAATAAAGTATCTGCAAGCCAGACGAAAGGAACTCGGCGGCTATCTGCCACAACGCAAAAAGTTTGCAGCGCCTCTGGAAGTCCCGCCTTTGTCAGACTTTAAATCCTTGCTTGAAGGTTCCGGCGAGCGGGAGATGTCAACCACCATGGCGTTCGTGCGCTTACTAACCTTGCTGACCCGGGATAAAAAAATTGGCAAGAATATCGTGCCCATAGTGCCTGATGAAGCGCGAACCTTCGGTATGGAAGGCATGTTTCGACAGCTTGGAATTTATAGCTCAGTCGGACAGCTATACGAGCCGCAAGATCGTGATCAGATCATGTACTACAAGGAAGATAAATCCGGTCAGATTCTGGAAGAAGGCATTACCGAAGCGGGTGGCATGGCTAGTTGGCTGGCAGCTGCAACGGCTTATAGTACGCACGGTATCAACATGGTGCCCTTCTATATTTACTACTCCATGTTTGGCTTTCAACGTATCGGTGATCTGGCCTGGTTAGCCGGCGACATGCGCGCATGCGGATTCATGATTGGCGGCACGGCTGGCAGAACAACACTCAACGGCGAAGGCTTACAGCATGAAGATGGTCATTCGCTTGTATTGTCAAACACCATTCCTAACTGTGTGAGTTACGACCCCTGCTTCAGCTATGAAATGGCGGTCATTATTCACAATGGCATGGAACGTATGCTTGCCAATCGAGAGTCGGTGTACTTCTATATTACTGCGATGAACGAAAACTATTTGCACCCCGCTATGCCCGACGGTGTCGAAGAAGGAATCATCAAAGGCATTTATAAATTCCGATCAACAGAAAGCACAAAAAAAGGTAATGAGGGACTTCGAGTTCGTCTGCTTGGTGGCGGAACGATTTTTCGTGAAGTTATTGCGGCTGCCGATATGCTTGCAGAAGAGTTTGGTATTGCATCAGACCTTTACAGCGTAACCAGTTTTAACGAATTGGCTCGCGACGGACTGGCGACCGAAAGATGGAATATGCTGCATCCACAAGAGACGCCTCGTGTGCCATACGTAACCGAGGTGCTTGGAAAGAACGACGCACCGGTTGTCAGTTCAACCGACTACATGAAAACCTATTCCGACCAGGTACGTGAATACGTTCCTGCAACGTTTGTGGCACTTGGCACGGACGGGTTTGGTCGATCAGATACGCGCGAAAAACTCAGAGAATTTTTTGAAGTAGACCGACGCTATGTCACAGTTGCAGCGCTGCATGCGCTGGCATTGGACGGCAAGATTGAACGCACCGTTGTGGCTAATGCCATACAGCAGTACGCAATCGACCCGGACAAGCCTGACCCAACCACTGTTTGAGGAAGCCATCAATGACGACTCAATCAAACACCAGTCCTGTTGATATTATCGTTCCCGATATAGGTGATTCCGATGGCGTAGAGATCATTGAGATACTTGTCGCTGTTGGCGATCAGGTGATGCTCGACGATTCGCTTGTCACCCTGGAAAGTGACAAAGCCAGTATGGAAATTCCGGCAAGTGCAGCAGGCGTTATCGACAGCATTACCGTTAAAGTAGGCGATACCGTTAGTACGGGTGCAGTTATTGGCACCATGAAACCAACGGCTGATACAACGGCTGATAGTAGTGCTGCAGATTCGGCTTCATCTGATGTTAATTCTTCAGACCAAAGCGCGAGCGCAGAGCTCAGTACTGCTGAAAATTCAGTTGATGCAAGTACAACGCAAGCGTCAGCAACTGAAGATCAGGATGCAAACACTACTAGTGATGCAACAGCTCCATCAGCAGCTGTTAGTTCTGCGACACCCGCCGCTGCACCCGCCGCTGCAATGGCAACTTCCCAGCCGCAAAATTCATCTTCACCCACCGCACATATCGATCACGAAAAAATTCGCACCGCACATGCAAGCCCAGGTGTACGACGCTATGCACGCGAACATGGTGCTGATCTTTCACTGATCAATGGTAGCGGACCAAAAGAACGTATTCTTAAAACTGATGTCACCGCGTTTATAAAAACAGCGCTGGAAGGTGTCGGTTCAAATTACGGTTCGCAAGGCGGTGCAGGAACTACCGGCATCCCGCCTATTCCGGAAGTCGACTTTACGCGTTTTGGCGAAATAGAACGTGTTGAACTAGGTCGCATCAACAAAATAAGCGCAAAAAATTTGCACCGTGCCTGGTTAAACATTCCACTGGTAACCCATCACGATGAAGCTGATATCACAGATGTTGAAGCGTTTCGAAAAGATCTGAAAAAAGACTATAAGGAAGGTGATGCAAAAATCACCGGCCTCGCTTTTCATATGAAAGCGCTGGTTCATACACTTAAAGCTTTTCCAAAAGTAAACTCGTCGTTAACTCCGGATGGCCAGGCCCTGTTTTATAAAAAATACTTTCACATTGGTATTGCGGTAGACACTCCAAACGGATTGGTCGTACCGGTATTTCGCGATGTCGACAAAAAAAGCATTAGCGATCTGGCAATCGAGATGGCAGACATGAGTCAGCGGGCACGAAACAAGAAACTCAAACCTGATGAAATGCAGGGTGCGAGCATGACTATTTCAAGCCTGGGTGGCATTGGTGGTACAGCGTTTACACCGTTGGTTAATCCACCGGAGGTTGCCATTTTGGGTATAACGCGCGCACGTATGCAACCGGTTTGGGATGGTGAGCAGTTCATTCCCCGACTTATGTGCCCGCTCGATTTGAGTTACGACCACCGCGTTGTTGATGGCGCTGAGGCAGCGCGCTTTTTAACGTACTACTGCAACGCTATTAAAGATGTTCGCCGTTTGTTGTTATAAACAGCCTTTAACTATGAGCGCAACCAACACCAGCCTGCTGGCAATTTTAGCGCACCAATACTCGAACCTTTATCTATGAGCGAATTGAAGACCATCCAGCTACCTGACATAGGTGATTTTGAGTCAGTTGAAATCATTGAGGTGCTTGTGAGAACCGGTGATGCTATTGACGTAGAAACATCACTGATCACAGTTGAAAGTGACAAGGCCAGCATGGAGATACCCTCACCTGCTGCCGGTAAAATCACATCGGTACTGGTTAAAACCGGTGACAAGATTTCTATTGGTGCTGACCTGGTTGTTATTGAGGCAGACGAAACAGAGGCGACAACAGCGACAGGCGCAATCGCTGAGCCTGCTGCCCAGACGAACCAGAGTGCTTCATCTAATAGCGCTGGCACGAGCGGCGCTAACGCGAGCAGTGCAAGTGCATCAACATCCGGTGCAGCTGCAGTGAGCGCTACTGCACCAACGAACCCCGATTATGATCTGGTTGTACTTGGCGCAGGACCCGGCGGTTATACCGCCGCATTTCGTGCCGCCGATCTTGGCTTAAAAGTGCTACTCATAGAGCGCTATGCAGTACTAGGTGGCGTCTGTTTGAATGTCGGTTGTATCCCGTCAAAAGCGTTGTTACACACCTCGGCCATTATTGAAGAAACGCGCACTATGGCAGATCATGGCGTGAGCTTTGGCGAACCCAAGATTGACATCGACAAGCTACGCGGTTTCAAGGAAAAGGTAATTGGTCAGCTCACCGGTGGACTGGCAGGACTAGCCAAACAACGCAAAGTTTCGGTTGCACACGGTATTGGCAGTTTTGTTTCGGCGCATGAAATTAGTATTGCCGGAGATGACACAAAGAACGTTAGCTTCACCAACGCGGTTATTGCGGCCGGTTCGCAAAGCATAAAAATACCGGGACTCCCTTACGACGATGAGCGCTTGATGGATTCAACGGGCGCGTTGGCTCTTGCTGATATTCCAAAACGCCTGCTTGTTATTGGCGGGGGCATCATCGGACTGGAAATGGGTTGTGTTTACGCAGGCCTTGGGTCACAAGTTACCATCGTGGAACTATCGGAAGGACTCATGCCCGGGTGCGACAGAGATTTGGTAAGACCACTTGAAAAACGCTTAAGGAAACAGTTTGAAAATATTTTTCTCGGTGCAAAAGTTACTGCGATAAGCAGTGAAAAAAGTGGATTGGTCGCAAGCTTTGAAGGCGGTAAAGCACCAGCCACCGACACCTTCGATCGCGTATTGTTAGCTGTTGGACGAACCCCGAATGGTAAATCCATAAACGCGGAAGCTGCGGGTGTACACGTTAGCGATCGTGGTTTTATTCCGGTTGATGCACAGCAACGTACCAACGTTTCTCACATTTTCGCTATTGGCGATATTGTAGGTCAACCCATGCTTGCACACAAAGCGACGCACGAAGCCAAGGTCGCAGCAGAAGTGGCCTGCGGGCACAAGTCGTTCTTTGATGCAAAGACGATTCCTTCGGTCGCCTACACTGACCCGGAAGTAGCGTGGATGGGCCTGACTGAAACTGATGCAAAGGAACAGGGCATCGCTATTGAAAAAGGAACTTTTCCATGGGCAGCCAGTGGGCGTTCTTTAAGCATGGGGCGCAATGAAGGATTAACCAAAGTCATCTACGAACCCGAATCCAAACGAATCCTTGGAGCCGGTATGGTAGGACCAAACGCTGGCGAACTCATTGCCGAAGCCGTGCTGGCCTTAGAAATGGGTGCAGACATTGAAGATATAGCACTGACGATTCATCCGCACCCAACACTGTCAGAGACGTTTAACTTTGCTGCCGAAGTGGCCGAAGGAACTGTCACCGATATTTACATGCCAAAGAAAAGTTGAGCCAATTGGTGATACCAATTTACCGTAATACTAAAAGCGCCTTGTCTAAAGTGGCATTACCTGAAGTTGCCTATCCTGAAATCGCACGAGTGCTCTCTACAATTGTGCTGAGCACTTTGTTAGTTAGTTGTTCAGGCTCGTCAAGTACACCTGACGCACAAGCTGATGCGGGATCAAACGCTGGAACAGACACGGAAGCTGATGCGGGACCAGACACAGGAACCGGCGCAGGTTCAAATGCGAATTCGGATGCAGCGACCGCAGAATCCATTGAAATGGACATCACAAACGCAGCCAACGGTATTTGCGAATCCTCAGTGCGGCGAACGTCGTCCGGGCCGTACCCATACCTTGGCAACATTTATCGACCGGAAACCCAAACCGACGAACGCTTTCACCAGCTATGGAATCAGGTTACCCCAGAAAATGCAGCGAAGTGGAATGCCATTGAAGCCGAACGCAATGTCATGGATTGGTCTGCGCTGGATGATGCATACGCATTTGCTAAAGACAATAACTACCAGTTCAAATTCCACACCCTGATTGCTGCTGACAACACCCCCGGC
>Ga0114956_1000922_pt1 | contig 22548 bp, 13 predicted proteins | sample MaitaG_FD_87304 | JGI IMG/M metagenome (GOLD analysis project Ga0114956, IMG submission 87304) | Marine algal microbial communities from Maine, USA - Maine_Asex2 metaG | ecosystem: Host-associated > Algae > Red algae > Unclassified | place: Maine, USA | collected 2015-01-05
AACATGGAAAGCATAAATGCATATGTACTTTCTACTCGATTCGTGTAAGGTTTGAGCATATGTGTCTCTGGCATGAAAGAGATACTATTGTGCAGTGCGGCATAGCCTGAGGAATATCTTGGAAGGTCTAGAAACCCCATAATCCCATCATCTGGTGTTTCCTGGGCATATACATAAGGTGTCATTTCCCAATCCTTTTGTTCCATCTTAGAATAAAGATCGGGAAGCATTTGTTGTATCATATAATTTGCAAGATCCTCCTGTAACTTGTCCTTCTGGGTGGCAATTAATGTCATTGAATATTGATAATCCGCACCGTTAGATGTATGGTTGTCAATAAATATTTCTGGATCCCACTTTGTATATAGTTTATTGAATGTCTTGGCATTTTCAGAGTCACACTTTATAAAGTCCCTATTTAGATCTAGGTTTTTCGCATTACCTCTAAAACCATATGCTTGCGGACCATCTTGGTTAGCCCTACTAAATTCCCCCCTATTGAGTCCTCCTCCGATATTGTAAAAGGGCACTATGACTACAACAGTTTTATCAAGTAGTGATTGCATATCCTTATTTAGAAAAAGATCTCTTGCTAACATCATACTTGCATCTACACCACACGGTTCTCCAGGATGAATCGCATTATTCAAAAACAGGACTAGCTTTCCTTGAGTCTTAATTTCTTTGGGGTCAAAATTTCCATCTTTTGATAGTATGACTTCATGGAGTGGAAATCCGCTATCCGTCATTCCGTACGCTTGTACAGAAATAGATGGTTCCAACCCAGCAAGTTGTTCGTAATACGCAATAGTCTCAGCATATGTAGCCGTGGTATTTTTATCTAATTCGTACCCAGTTTTTAAATCTGATAGCTTTTCCATAGTCAACGTTTGTGCTTTGCATGCAGTTACATTTAATATGCAAATGCAGAAAATTAGTTTTATTAAACAAAAGTTTGAATCCATAATCTAAAACTATTATAATATTTCATTACAGCTTAGAGGTTCATCATTTTATTAATACAATTGACAACAATAGTTTTAATCAAAATTACTGCAGTTATACGCATAGAAATCTGACAAAAAATAAGCAATCTAAGGAATTGATATGAACATATTTGCGTTCTAATCAAGACACTAATTACAACTTTAAAGCTATTTTAACACCCAGATATATCAACTTACACAATCTAATTCATTGGATAAGTAGTTTAAAAATAAAACATTGCAATTATGGGTATGATGAACAATTTTCTTGTAGTTCTTATTTTGTGCTCTTTCACCGCAGTAGATGCACAGTATTTTGGAAGAAATAAGCCACGTTACGAAAGCTTTGATTTTAAAGTTTTAGAAACTCAAAATTTTGACCTCCACTATTACACCAAGGATTTAGACTTTGTGGATAAAATGGGCCAATATTCTGAACAGTGGTATGATATGCATCAAGAATGTTTGCATGATACGTTTCACCAAAATAACCCAATTATCTTTTACGACAATCATGCTGACTTCCAGCAAACGAATACTATAAGTGGCACTATAGGTGTGGGGACTGGAGGTGTTACTGAGGCTTTTAAAAACAGGGTCGTCCTTCCTTATACCTTTACAAATCAACAAACCCATCATGTCTTGGGCCATGAAATGGTACACGCCTTTCAATATAATATGGTAATAAACGGAGACTCTACCTCTCTTCAGAATTTAAGGAACATTCCTTTATGGATGGTAGAAGGTCTTGCAGAATATATGTCCATAGGAAGAAACGATACGTATACTGCCATGTGGATGCGCGATGCTGTTGTGAATAAAGATCTACCCAACATAAAAGGATTGAACAGTTACAAGTATTTCCCCTATCGTTATGGTCAAGCATTTTGGACTTTCCTAGCTGGCCGTTATGGGGATAATGTGGTCAAACCATTTTTTATGCAGACTGCCAAATTTGGACTTAAGAATGCTTGCATCACGGTACTGAGGTCAAATGAAGAAACAATAGGTGAACAATATGCACAAGCACTTAAAACATATTATAATCCGTATCTCGGTGACAAAAAGGAGCGTTTTATAGGGAAACGTATTCTCTCTTCTGAGAATTCCGGAAAGATGAATGTCTCTCCTTCTTTATCGCCAAACGGGAGATATGTGGTTTTCCTTTCAGAAAAAGACGTATTCTCAACTGATTTATTTTTAGCAGATGCTAACACTGGAAAAATACTAAATAAGATTTCAAGTGCGGTAAAAGATGGACACTTAGATGCCATCAATTCCATGGAATCAACAGGAACTTGGTCTCCAAACAGTAAAGAATTTGCTTTCATTGCTGTAAAAAAGGGGGGGAATGTACTTATCATTAAGGAAGCTCTAACAGGAAAAACAAAAGGGGAACATGCTATCCCTGGAGTTCCTGCCATGACAAATCCTACTTGGTCTCCTGATGGCAAGAGTATTGTAGTCTCAGGACTTAACAACGGTCAAACGGATTTATATGAATATGAGCTAAGAACAAAAAAAGTAACACAACTAACGAATGATAAGTATTCAGAAATTCATGCAAACTTTAATTCTGATGGAACACAACTTGTCTATGCTACTGACGAACGCAGTTTTACGGAAGGGCGTACAAATGGAAGGTGGTCATTCAATGTAGCGACGTTAAATATTGACTCTAGAGAACAAACAATTTTGGATGTTTTTCATGGGGCTGATAACTTAAATCCAGTGTTTGACCATGAAAACAATATCTTATTCCTTTCAGATCGTGATGGCTTTAGAAACATGTACAAATACAATGTTACATCAGGTGAAATTCTGCAGCTTACTGACTTTTTAACTGGTATAAGTGGTATCACAAGATATTCTCCCGCAATTGCTGCTTCTAGAACAAGAGACAGAGTGCTTTTTACACATTACTACGGAGGTGCATATTCTATATATGAATCAAAAGCAGAAAAACTACTTTCTAAAAAAGTTGACCCGAATGACATAAATTTTGATGCCGGTAAACTACCAATTTTAGGACTTGATGTAAACGATATTGTCAATAGAAATATCCTAGCAATGGATGAGGATCAGCTCATGGATCCTAATACGTTTTATGACGCTGATTATAAGCCAAAATTTAGAATGGATTATGCGACAGGTGGCACTGGATTGGCAGTAGGGAATAATAACAACTTCGGAAACTATACAGGCCTGCAAGGTGGAATAGGGCTACTCTTTGGCGATATGTTAGGCAACCATCAGATGTTTGTACAAGCATCTATGAATGGAGAAATCCAAGATATTGGGGGTCAAGTTTCTTATATCAATAGAAAACATCAACTCGCTTGGGGATTATCATTATCACATACGCCTTTGAGAACAGGTGGTTACTTACCGCAAGAAATTGATACATTGTTAGATGGCAACAATACCCCTATACCTGTAATAAACGCACCGTTTCAGGTGCTTCGGGTGTTTGATGATCAATTAAGTCTTTTTGCGCATTACCCATTCTCTACCACCCTTCGCTTGGAGGGAAGTATTGCAGGGAGTCGCAGAGGCTTTAGTTTAGATAAATATAACCAGTATTATCAACAGATTGGGAATAGTCAATTTAGGCTTGTAGGCGAAGATCGAGAGAATATAGATTTGATGACGGATGAAATTGCGCTCAATCAATTCTATACTATCCGGCGCGGTTTTGGCGCCTCTACTGGAATTGGTCTAGTGGGTGATAATTCTTTTAATGGTCTTACATCTCCATTAGCAGGTCACAGATTTAGGATAGCCCTAGATAAGGTAATAGGGAATGATAACTACTGGTCCGCAATTGGAGATTTTAGAAAATACTTTTGGAAAAAACCATTTAGCCTTGCCTTCAGATCTTTAAATTATTTAAGATTTGTTAATGACTCAAATACCATATACCCATTCTATGTCGGCGAAATGGGTAATGTAAGAGGTTATGGGAGTATTACCTCATTTGGACTTATAAATGACTTAGGGTTGGAGTTTGAAAAACTTTTAGGGTCAAAGATGATGTTAACGAATGTAGAATTAAGAATACCATTCACGGGTCCTCGTCAGTTATCACTTATTCCAATGAATGGCTTTTATAGTGATCTTGCATTCTTCTTTGATACTGGAGTTGCATTTGACGAATTTGATCAATTTAACTCAGATGGAAACGATGCTGCCGAAATAGTTTCATCAGTAGGCGTTGCGCTTAGAATAAATCTATTTGGTGCGCTGATAATTGAACCGCATTATGCCTGGCCTCTTAAAAAAGGTGTGGGTGGTACATTTGGGTTAAATATTGTGCCTGGCTGGTAATAATTGGAAAAGGGGTAGATATAAGGGCGTGCCCCTTTGGGTCGTGCTATTCAGGGGTTCCGTCCCAGCATAGCTGTATCATTCAGGAACATTGTTCTTGCCTACAACAGCCTATTGCCATAAGACTTCAGAACACTTTTAACAAATCATAATTGCGGCTTCGCGAAATCGCATATTCGCTCCTTCCAATTCTATACATTCCGCCTAAACATTAAAAAAAGCAGCCTAGAAACTAGACTGCTTTTATATAATTTAGAATACATTCTTTCTATTTGATCTTAAACACTTTTTTCACTTTAGATACATAGTCCAATTTTTCCCATGTGAATGTTTCTACATTCATGGTTTTCTTTTTTCCAGAACCATTTGTGAAAGACACTTTCTTCTTCTTAGAAGGACGGCCCATGTGACCATACGCAGCTGTCTCAGAATAAATAGGTGTTCTTAGTTTAAGTCTAGTTTCGATTGCGTACGGACGCATGTCAAACAGCTTGTATAATTTATCTGCAATTTCTCCATCAGACATATCTACTTTAGCAGTTCCGTATGTATTTACATAAATATTTGTTGGCTTAGCAACACCAATCGCATAAGATACTTGTACCAATATCTCTTCACACAATCCTGCAGCAACACAGTTTTTAGCGATATGTCTAGTGGCATATGCTGCTGATCTATCTACCTTGGAAGGATCTTTCCCAGAGAACGCACCCCCTCCGTGCGCACCTTTTCCGCCGTAGGTATCTACGATAATCTTTCTACCTGTAAGGCCTGTATCACCGTGTGGTCCGCCTATTACAAACTTTCCAGTAGGATTTACATGATAGGTAATTTTATTCGTGAACAACTTCTTTACAGAAGCATTCATTTTTTTCTTTACGCGCGGAATAACAATGTTAATTACGTCCTGCTTAATCTGCTTCAACATTTTTGAATCTGCCGCAAAATCATCATGCTGTGTAGACACAACAATAGAATCTATACGCACTGGTTTGCCATTGTCATTATATTCTATTGTAACCTGTGACTTAGAGTCTGGTCTTAGGTAGGTCATTTTCTTTCCTGCCTTTCTTATTGCGGCAAGCTCTTCTAAAATCTTGTGTGACATATCTAATGCAAGCGGCATGTAATTATCCGTTTCGTTTGTTGCATAACCAAACATCATTCCTTGGTCACCTGCACCCTGATCCATCTTCTTCTTTCTTTCAACACCTTGGTTAATGTCAGGAGATTGTTCGTGGATAGAAGAGAATACTCCGCAAGACTTTGCTTCGAACATGTATTCCGACTTAGTGTAGCCAATCTTTTCTATCACATCTCTAGCAATTTGTTGCACATCGAGATAGGTCTTTGATTTTACTTCACCAGCAAGAACTACTTGGCCAGTTGTTACTAATGTTTCGCAAGCAATTTTTGAGCTTGGGTCAAATGCTAAAAAGTGATCAACTAGTGAATCGGAAATCTGGTCAGCGACTTTATCTGGATGTCCTTCTGAAACAGACTCTGATGTAAATAAATAAGGCATATATTTCGTTTTTGTGGTGCAAAACTAAACTATTAAACAGACGAAAGAAGAAAAATCAATGGATATTTATGTGGTATTTACTCCCCAATACAATGCTCAATCATATAGTTTTTAGATTCTATTCGTCTACATTTGAGGTTTTGGTATTCGGTATATTTTTAATTATGATTATAACATGAAATGCTTTGACACAACAATGGCGTATAAATTGCCATTTTTCTAAGAAAACACTATCTTTGCAGTCCTAAATTTTCAAAATGAAGAAAGATATACATCCAGATAACTACAGAATAGTCGTGTTTAAAGACTTTTCATGCGATGAGTCATGGTTAACTAAATCATGCGCTCCATCTAAAGAAACCATAAAATGGGAGGATGGAAACGAATATCCTCTTGTAAAGTTGGAGATTTCGAACCAATCTCATCCATTTTTCACTGGAAAAATGAAATTTGTGGATACTGCGGGTAGAATCGACAAGTTTAATAAGAAATTTAAAAAATTCGCTAAAAAGCCAGCAGCTGCACCTGAAGCTGAAGTTGCGGCTCCGGCGGAAGAAAACAAAGAAGCATAAAACATTGAGCCCTGAATTTCAGGGCTTTTTTTTTGACATATGAGAAACATAATCCTATTTGACGACGATAGCTGGAATACGCTATTACCCATTAGCTACACCAGACCAGTTGCCGACATACGAGTTGGAATTCTTAGAATATCTGAGAAATGGGAACATGCACTCCAAGGTAAATCAAGCTTTATAACACAGGATTATCTTTCAGAAAAATTTCCAGTACATGTAGAATCAGACAACTATGTAGTCAATGGCGCATTATTACCAAATGACCGCATCGTAAAATTGATATCTAACCTTGAGAGTAATCATGCTATTATTTTCAATGACATATTAATCGCTGCACGTATTGACAACAAACAAATTGCAAGCTTAGAAGACGAAAGTGGTCTGGATGAATTATCTGGTATGGACATTTCAGATGACCCCTCATTAGTCACACTCATTACACGTCCTTATGACATCTTTACGCATTGTGGCGCTGAGATTCAGAGAGATATCCAAATAATGACTGTAGGTAGACGCTCAGATGAGATCGATGAAAGTAATAATGTTATTGCCGCTCAGAATATATTCGTTGATTCAGGTGTGGAGATGAAATATTGCACACTAAATGCATCTCAGGGACCTATATATCTCGGTAAAAATTCCGAAGTTATGGAGGGCAGTATTATTAGAGGACCTTTTGCACTAGGAGAACATTCTATTGTGAAAATGGGAGCAAAAATTTATGGTAACACTTCTATAGGGCCTTACTCCAAGGTAGGTGGTGAATTAAGCAATGTTAGTATCCAAGCATACTCTAGCAAGGGACATGAGGGATATCTCGGTAATTCTGTATTAGGGGAATGGTGTAACATTGGGGCAGATTCCAATAGCTCCAATTTAAAAAATAATTATGCAGAGGTTAAAGTTTATAACTATACAACTGCAAGTTTTACGCCTTCTGGTTTGCAGTTCTGCGGACTTATAATGGGAGATCATTCTAAATGTGGTATCAATACCATGTTTAATACAGGATCTGTGGTTGGTGTTTCTGCTAACATATTTGGCTCTGGTTATCCAAGAACGTTTATCCCATCATTTGCATGGGGAGGGGCGTCAGGGTTTTCCACTTTCAAATTAGAGAAACAATATGACGTGGCGGAAAAAGTAATGGCAAGAAGAAAGCAGTCCTTAACTGAATTAGACAAGAAAATATTAGGTCATATTTTCCACTCCTCCGCTAAGTATAGAACTTGGGAATAAACAAGTGCGTACTCTATACCTTTGGTTTTTGATAGTATAACATTTTGTTTCCCTTTATGTCTTTGTACTCTGCCCCAGGAAGATTTCCCTTGAATATTTCGTAAAATTCTTCAGCATCCTTTTTATCGCCTTGTGTCTGGTTTAATAGATTATACATTGCTAATCCACCAGGTTTCATTGCGTCTTCTAATCTCGACATAAATTGTGTGGATCTAAATTTCTGAGGTACTACATCATCCACAAAGACATCCATGACAACGAGATCAAATTTTCGTTTGTTCATGAGCATAAACTGGTGCGCATCACCTATCAAAACTTCTACAGGTGATTCAAGTTCCTCAAGTACATATTTATTTGCCAGATACACCACATTTTCATCTATCTCAACTGCGGTATAATGAAATCGTTTTCCTTGCTTTTCTAACATAAAGGGAATAGATGCCAAGCCTAAGCCTAAAACAAGAACGGAATCTATCTCATATTTTTCCCAATCGAGTTGATCAAAGAAGAGTTTAAAGTTGTCATACTTATCTGCAAAAGAATAAATGGCATGCTCCGTGCAGAGTTGGTATCTACCCTGAGAGAGCAGGACGTGTAGCTCTTCGTTATGTTCACCTTCAAGCTGTTCGATTAACACGTCATCTACATAGCTATACAGGCGTTTCCAGAATGGTTGCTTCATCAGAAATAGCGAAAGATTACTTGGCTTTTACAATTCTTTTTACTGAGACAAGTCTGTTTTGTCTGTCTACAATCTGAATATAATAAATTCCATCAGGAACGTCAGACAAATCGATATTCTCTGTAGAATGACGACAAGTGGAACTATACACTGTTTTGCCTAAAACATTTAAGATATGCACACTAGGCTCATCAGAAAGCCCCTCTATTCTTAATGTGCCAGACGTAGGAATAGGGCTAACTATAATAAGCTCACCTTGTTTAAAACTTACAGAACTTATAACATTATAAAAAACGCGACTATCTCCATTTGGGAGATTAAATGCATTGAGTTCATCCCAGATAAAATCAATCACTGTACTTAAGTTATTTATTACTTCTGAATGCACTTGGTTACTTGGCATATAGCTGACTGGGACTTTTTCTTCAAACATTGCCATGTACGTGGTCATTGCAGCTATAAAATACAAGGTAGGTCTACCATGTGGTGCGGAGTCTTCATACACTTCCACGAATGGTAGATTGTCCAGTAGATCCGACTGCAGAAGCTTACTTACAGTAAGGCCTACTGGAATTAGTCTAGTTTCGTAATCTGGTCTACTATTTAGAATTGCATCTTGGTAAGCAGGCCACCATGTTTCTCCTTGCTGAATAGTTAACTCATGATAGGCGTTTACTTCTGTTGTTTGCGGGAGATTAGGCGGGTAATATTCTTGCAAATCCATCTCTGGCCAATTCCCATAGATGTAATACCGAAGGTCAGACTTCTGATCATTTGTCCAATCGAAAATTGCTTCTGTTAATTCCAAAACGGAGGTTGTCTCATCAAAAGGATGTGGTTCTGTTGCTGCTACATATTGAATAAAGTTCGCTGGAGTGATAAGAATAGAATTTATTCTTGATTCTGAAAACATCTCAAATTGATCATCCCATGTTGGTTCCACTTCATTATATCCCCATTGAGCTATCGGAGGTAAATCAGCATGTGATGTAAGAAAGCCAAATTGTCCTCCAGCAGAAAAGTCCTTTCCCGAAGCTTTTGCAATGTCTGCCATCCAATGAAAGACAGTTGTCTCGTCGCTAGGTGTTGGTATAGCTGGTGGTCTGTGGTCTAATAAACTATGCCCAAAGGCATATGCACCTAGCTCATTGACCTGCGCTTTGATATCTGAAGACATGTACAATAGCAGTATTGGAATCAATATTTTCAGATAATTAAGCATACTATTCTTAATTAATCCGCGTAAGTTTTTTGTTGCTAACATTTCCATTGGAGTTAATTATCCGAATTAGATAAACACCCGTAGGATAGTTATGAATGTCAATAGTTGTCTTATTCCCAAATTCGATTTTCTTATCCAGTAATTGTCCAGATGCATTTATAAGCTCAAAGGAATTAGACATATTATTTTCACCATTTATGGATACTTGCACAAGTCCAGAACTTGGGTTAGGGAATATCGTCACTTCTTTATCGAATACATCGTCATCCGTATCTGAAACACCATCATCATTTGATCGATCTATAGTTGTAGTCCATAATTTAAAATCTCCTACTCCATTTGGGACTCTCGCATAGGCTATATTCGTCTGTTGTTCTCCAAAGCTTATAGAATCAATCATTGTTCCTACCGCATTCGACAAATACAGTGACTCTCCGCCTTTACTTAATTTAAATGCTGCATGAATACCTGCTTGGTCTAAGTCATTATCTGCCCAAACAATTAAATAGTCATCTTCGTCAATCATTGTCCCATCAGGAAACTGCCATTTCCTAAGGTCTAATATATCATCCGATAAAAACACATCGCTAAGATCAATCGTAAAGTTCTGCGTGTTATATAATTCAATCCAATCTGGATATCCACCTGCCGGATCCGCTTCCCCTCCAATTGAATCATTTGAGGCTACAAGTTCATTAATAACTACTTCCCCAAAACTCACTTGGCTGTTACTCACTGGACAGTTATATATTTCCGGAAGCTCTTCATTCAATCCAGCAATTCGCTTTGTTAAAATTGATTTTAGTCCCTGCTCCTCCGATATCTGGCCGATATCTTTCAAAAAATCATCGTAGGTAAATAAGGAATACGGTTCTTCTGCTGCAGCTGCATCTATAAGTTCAAAGTTAGTATCCATAATGTCGAATACACGTTCTTCCAACATGACATTTTCCATGAGTTCACAAAATTGCTGGTAATACATATCTTGAAATTCTGGAACAGCAAGAAGTCTATTGATCAATATCTTATCATTCTCTGTTTGGTCTATACTAAAGTTATTTTCTCCATCTCCATTCACAGCATCTTCTACATTATCATATAAGTTTTGACAGTCTACATCCCAGTTTTGACAGCAAAGACTATTAAACTCTACAACAGAGGCAAAAATAACATCTGCTTCTTTATCATGTGCACCACTCGAAATTGCATTACACTCGTTCAGGTCTTCCTGTAAATCTATACTTCTACATAATGTCTCAAAACATTCTTCATCATCTTCCAAAGAAATTTTAAGACAAACCTCATAAATTCCTACTGTGGAATATGTGTGCTTAGGATGTGGTTCTGCAGACGTATTTCCATCCCCAAAATCCCATGCATATATCATATCGCCAAAGGCAGAAGACCAATCATGAAACTCGGCAGTTCTCGTGTTTGTAGTCAATGTGGCAAAGTTTGGCAAAATAAAACAATCTTCGCCTCCTGCAGACACAAAACTACCCCCTAGAGAAAAGTTATAATCCCAGGGAATCCAGTTGAATCTTCCTGTAGAGACGTCCTCATACATATAGTAATTCCTTCCGTGTTCTAAATAAGAATCCCAGTTATTTGTAGCCACATCTACCGCTAAGGTTTTAAGAAACAGTTCCACATTAAATTTCTCTTCTATGGCATTCTTAAAATCAGCATCTGAGGAATTATTGAGAGCGTCCAAGAATTCTAAAAACCCTGTCCAATCGTTTTCTTCCTCATTTGTTTTAAGTTCAATGTTTTCTTGATAAACTAAAGGCTCACTCCCTTCCCAATAGAGATGAGACCATCCTTTATTCTTAAAAAGGTTTCCGCCTGACTCACCAAAATTTCTCTTGATGAACTCTTTATCAACTTGTTCTATGATTTGGTACAAACCCCAAAACTGGCCGTTAAAAGAAACACGAGCCCAAGCTGAGCGCGGCGCATGCACTCCCATATCTCTCATCATACGATATGCGATCACATCTCTATGTAAAGAAGCATCCCCATATCCAATATGTAGGTTAAGTTTTCTTAATCCATCAAAGCGTTTCCCTTGGACAAATTCATTAAAGTCTATTTTAATGGGTTTCTTATTTGAATCATATTGGTAAGATGTAAATCCTTTAAAACGTACACCAACAGAATCCACAAGTTCACCGTCTATCCAAACATTTCCCTGTAGGTATGGAACAGGAGTTGTTGGGTCAAAATGATTTTCAAAATTCTGTACCAGTGTATTCCAGTAATTTGAATCTGTAAACTCAAAATTGATCTCATGAAGAATATCATTATCAAATATTTTGTCTCCGGCATCTTGTGCTTGAAGAAAAACAGAATTTAAAATTAATGCGATAAAAAATAGTGTAGAATATGTAATTTTCTTCATTGGGACTAAGGTTTATAGAATTTTACGAATTAGTACTTAACAAAATAGTACTATTTTGCAATAAACACCTTCCTATTTTCTTTGAAATGAGCAAATGTCTGATGAAATCACAAAAGCGAAATAGTTATACTAGCGTGCAACGTTTTGTTACATCCATTTTGCCTTACTATTCTCAACTTTATATAGAAAGTAATCCATAAGCTGCACCGCTTTCTCATGTGGAATATATGGTATAGATAAGCCACCTGAAGCCGTGTATACTATTATTGTCGATAAGCCTCTACGCCTTTGGTATAAATTGCGTTTAATTTTAACACTTTGTACCTTATATAATTTCATTAAACTATGCCCGTGGCCATACACCCCTCCATTTGTTTGTAGGACAAAATCATTCACTGCATATTTCTTTTTCTTGTAAGACAAATAAGAGGATAAGATCCAAATAGAGAACAATGGTATGAGGCCTGTGAGGACAAGCTGCTTATCTACTAAAAACAAAATAGTGCTGACTACTATTAAAGCAAAGCTTAGGAATATGGCTCGTCGATAAAAATAATGAACACTGACCTTCTTAAATTCTAATCCATCTAGCTCTCCTTTCCTAAATAAATAACTCTGTACATCGTCAATCTGCTGCATGTAAGAGCCCGGAACGATAATTGATTTTTTACTCTTGACCTGCACACTTGAAGCTTGTTTTAAATTAATTTCGAAAAGCTTAATAAACTTTTGCAGCAAGTTCTGAGACCAATTCATAATTTGGATTTTATTATCCCGTGCTGCTACTTCTCGTCTATTGAACAAACCTGCAATAATTTTAAAACCAGTATCCGTTCTTTGAAATTTCAGATTATAGTAACGCAATATTGTTCTGATCAATGAATATAAAAACGAAATAACAATAAAGAATACGATAGCACTTGCAATTAGAGCTACACTTTTGAAGAAAATAGATTCATTAAAATCTTCCAAATAATTCCAAACATTATATCCTAAATCATCCACACTTTGCATGAAATACATGACTGCAGCAAAAATTAGCCAAAATGAATGGAAGTGATTTTCTGTAATCCCCACTTTCACAAGGTCTAATGGACTAAGCGTAAATATCGTTTCCGCTTTTTCCACTAGGGGCTCGTCCTGCAATATAACAGCAGAAGACGATTTTACTAAATTCTTCTTTTTCTGAAGAATCATAGTCCTTAATTCTTCTGCTGTTTTCCTATCAAGAGCATCAAATTTAAATTCACTCTTCGCGCTTCCAGCGGTGTCTATTTTAAGCGCAACTACATTGAATATTTGATGCACTATATTTTGTTCAAAATCAATTGTCTGAATCCGTTCAAAAGGTATATTGACTAATTTTTTACCAAATACACCACTCTTAATTATTAATTCGTCTTCTTCTAAATAGAAATAATACTTAAAGAATGCCACAACCCCATAAATTGTACCTAGGAGGCCAATTCCTGATAATACCATGGGAAAAAAGAGACTGGACCTTTTGGATTTACTCCCAAAAAAGAAAATCACAACGAAAGGAAAGACTTGTCTTAACAAGCTTTTGTAAAACTTATAGATTATCATTAAGATGGCAACAAGGTGTTGCCTAGTCGGCTGCGAAAAATCATGGCTATTCTTCTTCATCCGAAGGTATTTTGCGCATGATGAAGTCCTTCATATTATTAGCCAACTCTGGTTTTAATCCTGGAATAGCAACGTCGCTGGAGCTCCCTCCTGCTGTGTAAATTTTAAGTTTACTGATATTAAATAAACGTTCTATAGGACCTTGATCAACTTCACAATGCTGTACCCTATTAAAAGGCACAACTGTTTGCGATCGCCAAATATATCCGCGTTTATATAGGATATCGTGCTCTCTTAGCGCATAGGATTTATGGCGAAACCCTTTAAACACAAAAAACAAATTTAGAGAAATTATTATTATAGGTATTAAATACACTATGTTAGCATATTCGCCTAAATCCGAAGCGACTACAAATCGTATGGCAATTGCTCCCCCAAGTAAAATAATTGCAAGAATTAAAACACCAATCAAACTCACTTTAAGGTAGTCACGTTCTAAACTTTGATAATCTACATGATGTACACTGGGAAGAGAATAGCTCTCTATTTGTACATTCGTAAAATTCTCGTCCATAATCTTTGTATAGCGTTTATTTTTTTTGAATTTCCTCAAGTGCTACGCGCGCTTGTTTCAAATTTCTAACATTCTCTTTGATCAAGATAAGGAACTTGGCAGATTGCTTCAAAGATATTCCGACAGAAGGGCCCTTTGTAGAGACATATTTCAATATTGTTTGAAAAACATCACTTTCATAGAACAAGCTTTGTGGATTATTTACGAAGTAACAACGCATTTTCCTCGATTTCAATGTCAGTTTCTCAATTCCTAAAGATTTACATATCCACCTTAGCCTGATTCCGTTGAATAATTCTTGTATTTCTCTAGGAAGAGGACCAAATCTATCTATGAGGTTCTTTGCAAACTTTTCTATGTCTTCTTCCTTGCTAATCTTATTCATCTCCGTATACAGATTGAGTCGTTCTTGTATAGAACGGATATATTCATCCGGTATCAGCATTTCAATATCTGTATCTATGTCAACATCGCGGACATATTCTTTCTTCTTTTCTAGATCTTCCTTAAAGAGGTTTTTAAATTCGCCTTCTTTCAATTCTAGGATTGCTTCTTCAAGAATTTTTTGATATGTCTCATAGCCGATATCTGAGATAAAACCACTTTGCTCTGCACCTAGTAAGTTTCCTGCACCCCTGATATCTAAATCTTTCATTGCAATGTGAAACCCGCTTCCCAAGTCAGAAAATTCCTCTAAAGTCTTTAATCGTTTTCTTGCAACAGATGTCAAGGTAGAAATGGGAGGAGCGAATAGATAGCAATATGCTTTTTTATTTGATCGACCTACTCTACCTCTCAATTGGTGAAGGTCGCTCATTCCAAATTGGTGGGCATTATTTATTATCATTGTATTGGCATTCGGGATATCCAATCCTGTTTCAATGATATTTGTACAAACAAGTACATCGTATTTCTTTTCAATGAAGTTCATCAGCGTACTCTCTAGCACTTTAGGATCCATCTGACCGTGCGCCATGGCGATATCAATATCTGGGCATAGGCGTTGAATTAATCCTGTCATTTCAGGGAGTGTTTTGACACGAATATGTACAAAGAAGACTTGGCCTCCCCTATTGATTTCATAATAAATAGAATCTTTAATTATTTCATCATTAAAGATGCGTCTTTCTGTATGGATAGGCTGCCTATTCGGAGGCGGTGTTCGAATAATTGATAAATCACGCGCGGCCATCAGTGAAAATTGCAGTGTCCTAGGAATAGGTGTTGCTGTAAGTGTTAGAGTATCTACATTTACCTGCAACCTTCTTAATTTTTCTTTAGCTGCAACACCAAACTTTTGTTCCTCATCAATAATGAGCAACCCTAAGTTTTTAAACTTTACTTTTTTATTTAGGATGGCATGGGTACCTATCAATATATCCAGTTTCCCCTCTGCTGCTCTATCCAGTGTTTCGTTTTTTTGTTTTGTGCTTTTAAACCTATTAATATAATCCACACTTGCTCCAAACGGTTCTAGTCTTGCAGTAAAAGTCTTAAAATGTTGCAAAGCAAGAATTGTTGTAGGTACTAATATAGCTACCTGCTTACCTCCCACTACGGCCTTAAATGCTGCCCGTAAAGCCACTTCTGTTTTACCAAATCCTACATCCCCGCAAACTAGTCTGTCCATAGGATATGGTTTCATCATATCCGCTTTAACAGCTTCGGAGGCCTCATATTGATCGGGCGTATCTTCGTAAATAAAAGACGCTTCCAATTCATTTTGCATATAGCCATCTGGCCCAAATGCATGCCCTTTAGATGCCTTTCGTTTTGCATAGAGCTTTATGAGTTCTTTGGCAATATCTTTTACTTTTTTCTTTGTCTTTCTCTTAAGATTTTTCCAGGCGTCTCCTCCTATTTTACTCAATCTTGGCGGTGTCCCTTCCTTTCCAACATACTTAGCAATTTTATGTAAGGACTGTATACTGACGTAAAGGATATCATTATTGAGATAAATCAGACGCATGCTTTCTTGCGTGTGCCCATTGATATCAATTTTTTCTAATCCTGAATATCTTCCTATTCCGTGATCTATATGTGTCACAAAATCTCCTGGCTGCAGCTCTTTGAGCATTTTCAGGTTGAGCGATTGTTCTCGGGAGAATCCTTTTTTTAATTTGAACCGATGGAAACGTTCAAAAATTTGATGATCTGTATAAACCGCAACTTTGTGCTCCTGATCAATGAAGCCAGCATGAATAGAAATGGGGATAGGTAAAAATTCGACATGCGCATTTAGGTCTTCAAAAATAGAATAGAACCGTTCTAATTGCCTTGAATTATCAGTTAATAAATAATTACTGATGCCTTCTTTCTCATTTCTTCTAAACTCCTCAATAAGTAGATTAAAGTTCTTATTGAAATTTGGCTGAGGGCTTACGCGGAAATCAATAGTTTTTTTGTAATCAATTCCTTTGTTCATCTTAGACAAAAAGAGGAGGTGATTATCATCCAATTGACTTATAATATCTTCTGGATATAAGAACGCGCGCTCATCAAATATGCGCTTAAGATCTTCTTCGTCTGTTAGTTTTAATTCTTTGACAAATGCATCGGCTCTATCAAAGCAATCCTGTATTTTTTCAATTAAAAAATCGGTGTTCTGTAACCAGATAACTGTTTTATCGGAATACACTTTTAGAAGTGATATCTTCTGCTCCTGTTTGAAATTGGAATTTAGGTTCGGCACAATCGAAACTTTCTTGATGTTTTTCAGCGAAAGCTGATTCATCGGATTAAAGGTTCTTATAGTTTCTATTTCCTCATCAAATAATTCTATTCTATATGGCCATTCATTTCCGTAAGAAAAGATATCTACGATTCCTCCCCGTAGAGAAAATTGACCGGGTTCATAAACAAAATCTACACGTTCAAAGCCATAATCTACCAGCACTTCGATAATTGTATTAATATCCAAGGACTCTCCAATTGCCAAAAGAATTTTTTTCTCATCTAACCACTTAGGGTCTACAACTTGTTCAAACAGCGCTTCAGGATACGTGACTATGATGGTGTTTTTACCATCTTTGAGAGAAACCCAATTAACGGTTTCTGTCCTTAGCAACATATTATGTGTATCTAACTCTTCGAACTTTCCAGGACGCTTAAAGGAATCTGGGAAGAAATGCACCTTCGTTTCGGCAAGAGTACTATCTATCGTATTATATATATAAGCCGCGGACTCTTTGTCGCTTGCTATATAAATGTGAGAATGGTTTGATAATTTAAACGCTGCGGAAAGGGCAAAGCAATCCCCTGATCCATGCAAACCCTGTATTAAAGTGCGCGATGGATTTTCTTCTTCTATAGAAGATAAAATCTCATGTACTTGCTTGGATTTTTGGTAAATCTCAAGCAATCGGTCAAGGTTCTCCAATATTTTTAGAGATTAGTATTTTTCTACATCCAATCCATTGCCTGAACAAAGCTTGTGCAAAGGGAAGGTAAAATTACCCAACACCATTCAGGAAGAAAGACAAGGAATCCAATAAAGATCGCAAGTGATACTATGAAGTACAACCAGTATTTACCTAAGGATTTTGTATTTGTGCTCATACATCGGCTATTTCAACGACAAATCTATAACTTTATATCTTCAAATCCTAATGCTTGGAAGGGGTTAAAATATAGATATATAATATAATTTTGAATAATTGATACTAGGAGAAAAAAGATATAACGCAAAGCTTTTATTATTCGGTGAATACAGCATATTACATGGTTCCAAAGCTATCTCATGTCCCTTATCTGCCTTTCATGCTAAATGGGATCGGCAACAGAAACCAGAGATGTCCATACTCCCTTTTATTGCACACGCAAAAGCTAACTTAGCGGATGCATTGGATACTTTACGCATGGCTGAAGATCATGCCAAAGGACTCTACCTTTCCTCAAGTATTCCATTTGGTTATGGCTTAGGGAGTTCTGGAAGTCTAGTAGCTGCCTTCATGTACAGGTATCTTATAAAAAAGGACTACTCGCTGGAGCAACTTAAGTCTATGATGGCAACATTGGAATCATTTTTTCACGGGAAGAGTTCTGGTACTGACCCTCTAGTAAGCTTTTTTAATCATCCCTTTGTTTTTCACGATTCAGAAAGAATAGAACTTTTATCTAGAGATCTCGCCATTGACAAACTCCATATTTATCTTTTAGATTCTGGCAAACAACGAGCAACAAGCAAATTGGTAAAGGCATACTTAGATCGCATTGCAGTTGATCCTTCTTTTGCTACTGCAACAAAAGAAATTTCTAAAGTCAATGATGCCATTATTTCTGACATTCTTAATGCTTCCTCTAAAAATCTGATGCAGAAAATAAACACCTTAAGTATGTTGCAACATACGCATATGCAAGATATGATTATGGACAGAATTCTAAAACATTGGACAACTAGTCTCCTACATGAAACATATGCAATGAAGCTGTGTGGTGCAGGAGGCGGAGGCTTCTACCTTGTCATATCGGAGGAACTGCTTGCTCCTGACAAGTTTGATGGCTATACGCTCCAACATGTAATGCTTTAATTTAGCAGACTTCATTTTACGGTGCAGGCTAAAGCTTTAGACGAAGACCTGGATATTAAAGTATCTGAGTGGGGTTTAGTGTTGTGCTTTAAATAGCTGTTGTCAGATCAGATTTTATTTCTTCGTATATTATGGTATTAGTGCTTTAACAGTTTATCATTAGTGAACGGTTTTGCTGCCGCAGAGTAACAAAACAAATCAGACTTTCTATCCACTTGTATCACTACCAAGACATGGGGAATTGTATTTTTTCTGCTCTGCAAAAAAATGTCTTTATTCTAATTCGTATTCGATATAATACTTCAGATCTGTATACTGCTCAGATAGAATATTTAATAGAGAGACATCAATTCTATTCCCATTTAAGTACGGAATAATTTTAGGATCCTTTATGTTGTATTTTTCTAACTCTTTCTTGATAAAGAATGTCTCTACATAGGTTTCGTACACGCCGATCGTGTAAAGATATTTAGATGCTCCTGCCAACTTTTCAATCATTAGATGATCATATACAGCAAGTGCGTCATTCTTTAGAAGTTTATTAGACTCTGCAATTTGCACTTTGTAGGTAAGTCCTTCTGATTGTGTCTTGTGTAATTTATATTTATTGTCAAGCAAGTATTGAGGTACATTTAATTCAGGCTGTATAATCTTGTAACTTGAATTACCCAGTGTCAAATAATTTAATTCAACGCGTCTATTCATTCTATCAGCCAAGGCAATTGACTGACCTCCGCTTTCATACTTTACTAAAGGATATGCAGAACCTAATCCTTTCAACAGAATTCTCTCTTTAGGCACTCCTAAGCTTTTTAAATATTCAGCGATCTTCTCAGCAGATTTTACAGAAAAATAAAGGTCAAATTCTTTCAGCCCTTCTTTTACAGTATGTCCTACCAATTCTATTCTCAATGCTGGATTTCTGCTCAAGTTATCCACCACTTTATTTAGTTTCTCTCTATTTTCGCCAGAAAGCAAATCTCCTGTATCCGAGTATATAAATGCTTCATTTTGTAAGAAAATTTCTCTTGCGGGATCTAACTCTACAGTTTCGACAGCTGCATTTGGATCAAACTGGACTTCATCTAATGGTACAGCGTTTAATTCTTCGAATGAAGCAAAGGTTTGTTCTTCGATTGCTTTCACATAAGACTCTATGAAACCTGGTAATTTTCGTGCTTCTACTTTTGCTCCTATATGTTCTTTTAAAAAGGCATAATAAATATCAAACCCTCCAAAGTTATCTTTGAGTCTATCTGAGGTGAGTAATCCTGTCTTCGCGTCTTTGGATAACCTAAAATTTATATCGTCCCCTTCAGAGTTGATGGGTAGTCCGAGGTTTACCGACTTTTTCCAGTTTGATTTTTCTGCATCATATTCTGAATAGAACACATCATAGCCACCTGTGCTTTCTGGCCTATTGGAACTAAAGAATAAATTTTCTCCTCCCAAACTTAGGAACGGAGAAACTTCATCATAGGGTCCATTAATCTTTGGCCCTAGATTCATAGGACTCAACCAAATACCATTTAGACGAATAGCAGCATAAATATCAAACCCTCCATATCCACCTTCTGTTTTTGCCGCGTACAAGAATATACTATCCTGATATACATCCAAAGAATTTACAAATTGGTAATTAATGGGTGCATTCATCTTTGCATTTATAGGCACTTTTTGGCTTGCGATCGTAAATGTGTCTGAAAACACCTCAAACTCATCAATGCCCTTTCCAAAAAAGAGAACACTTCCGTCTGAACTTAAATCTAGTAATATTTCGTTTTGAAATGAGTTTAAAGATTCATTTGCAAATTCTGCTTGTTTGAACCCTTGTGATGTACTTTGGATTCTATATATATTATGGTCATAAGAAACCGTTTCTGTTTCTTCATCTGACATTCTCAACTGTCTATTTGAGCTGAAATAAAATATGTCTCCATAGTTAGGACTTCTTAATGGGTTAAGTTCATCATAGGTAGAATTCAATCCTTCACCTAGATTTTCGACATATCCTAGAGGCTCTGCAAATTTTGCGTCTTGGCCAGTAATACAATTTTTCAGAAGAAGAACGACATCGTCTCGATCCTTACTCTCCCCTTTTGTTGCACGCAAGTAGTCTTTATAAAACAGAGCCGCTGCGCCAAATTCATTTTGGGAGTGTCTAATTTTTCCCATTACAAGAAAGAGACTATTATCTTCGTAGCCAAGACCGTTACTGAGAGAAAAATCGCGTTCTGCATTACTTAGTTCATTAAGTTTCAGATAACAATAACCTCTTCTATATAGAGCTTCCGGGTTCGTTGAGATATTAGAATACTTATAGAAATAAAGTGCTTCCTTATACTCTCCATTCTTAAACAGCTTATTTGCCTCTTTCAAAAAGTCTTCTTGCCCAAACAGGCCTAAAGACATACCGATAAGGCCTAACGTTAAAAGTATTTTTCCCATTTCTTAAATCAATGTATTCGTGTCAAACGATTCTAGGTAATCAGCGACTCTTCGCAAGAACGATCCTCCTAAAAATCCATCAACTACTCTGTGGTCATATGACAATGATAAAAACATCATTTGTCTGACTGCTATTAGATCACCATACTCTGTTTCTACAACAGCTGGTTTTTTGCGAATAGCACCAGTTGCTAGGATTGCAACTTGTGGTTGATTTATTATAGGTGTTCCCATCACATTTCCAAACGTCCCTACATTCGTAATAGTGAATGTGCCATCTTGGATATCCTGAGGTTTTAGGGCATTTGACCTTGCTTTATTAGCAAGTCCGTTCACAGATTTAGTTAACCCAACAAGGTTAAGCATATCTGCATTTTTTATAACTGGAACTATTAGATTACCTGATGGAAGGGCTGTGGCCATTCCAATATTTATATAATTTTTCTTTACAATTTGGTTTTGGGCATTTAAGGAAATGTTTACCATTGGGTAATCCTTAATTGCTTTCACGACTGAATCAATAAATATGGGGGTGAATGTTATTTTTTCTCCATATTTCTCCATAAACGGTCCCTTCACCTTGTTTCTCCAATTAAAGAGATTTGTGACGTCGGCTTCTACAAACGAAGTAACATGTGGTGAAGTATGCTTTGACATAACCATGTGGTCTGCTATCAATTTCCGCATTCTGTCCATCTCTATAATCTCCGATCCTCCAGCAAAGCTTTCCTGTCTTTGCGGTGTAGGCATCGGTGTCTCTATCTGAGCAGCACCTGACATTTCTGCAACCGCTCCAGCTCTTGAAGGCGCATTGGTTCTGGTTTCTACGAAATGTAGGATGTCACGTTTTGTTACTCTTCCTCCTTTACCAGAACCAGGGATACTATCCAGTTCAGCAATAGAAATTTCTTCTTTATATGCTATGTTTTTTACGAGAGGAGAATAGAATCGTTTGGATATTCCATTTGATGCTACCGCGGCAACTTTTTGAGGTTCTGGTTTTGGGACTCCATTCGTTTTGGGTTCTGCAACAGCAGGCATTTCTTCTTTTGCCGTTTCTTTAACTGGTTCCGCAATTTCTATCACTTCAGTAGGAGCACCTGCCCCTGCGCTTTCAGATTCTATGCGCGCAATCACGGTACCTACCTCAACGACATCATCTACCTTGAAAAGTACTTCGATTATTTTTCCAGAAACTGGTGCTGGAATCTCAGAATCCACTTTGTCAGTAGCAATTTCTAGGATAGTTTCATCCTCTTCTACAGTATCTCCCGGCTGCTTCACCCATTTCAAAATGGTAGCTTCCATGATACTCTCGCCCATCTTAGGCATTACTAGATCTATTATGGCCATATCAGCTTGCTTTTGGTAAGGCGAAGTTAATGAAAATCTACATCAAATACTGTCGGAGCATGTTCAATGCCATATTCGAAGTATATTCAATATTCTT
>Ga0114956_1000923_pt1 | contig 22539 bp, 27 predicted proteins | sample MaitaG_FD_87304 | JGI IMG/M metagenome (GOLD analysis project Ga0114956, IMG submission 87304) | Marine algal microbial communities from Maine, USA - Maine_Asex2 metaG | ecosystem: Host-associated > Algae > Red algae > Unclassified | place: Maine, USA | collected 2015-01-05
AAGCGTACTAAATGTAAACCCATTAGTTACCAATGTATCTCCAGCAACCTCTGCTGCTCCTGAATTAGTGTTTTCTCCACTCCAGTTAGTAGGATTATTAATAGCTGCAAGAGCTTCGGCAGGAGTATTAAATGTTGTAGGACCACTATACCAATTATTATCAAATTCATTAGTAGCAGTTGCGCCATAAGCAAATGTAGGACCAGAAGAAGGTTCTACAGATTGTGAACCAGAACAATTACCTCCACATGTTGCAGCATCATCCCAAGAAGTACCATCAAAAAAAGCACTGTATATAAAAGTAGGAGAAGCTTCAGATCCAGTGTAAATAATGGTTTGATCTCCACTAGTTGAAACCGCATAATCAGCAGGTGCATTACCATCTGTAATTAAAGGTATATTACTTGTTCTACCCATATCTAACTGGTCGCTTGATACAAGATCAATTACCGTTCCAGCAGTAAGACTTGTTTGGGCAGTAAAAATAATAACACCTTCATCTAACTCTATTGATGTTCCATTGTTACTTCCGTTTTCTGTAACTTTAAAAGTTGTATTTGCATCAATATCTTTTAATAGAACCAAACCTATTCTATCTAAATTCGCTGTTGCACCTTGAGCTGTTGTGCTAGTTTCTGATAAATGATAAATAACTGCAATATCTCCAGCAGCAAGTGTGGTTTGAGCATTGGAATTAACACCTATAAATAGTGTGCAAATTAAAATAGATAATAAATGTAGTTTTGTTTTCATAATATAAAGGTTTAATAGTTAATATTAAAGGCAAAGATTAATTATACTTTACCTTTAATTATGGTTGTTTTAATAGATTAACTTCTAGAAGGAAATAGACCTTGTAAAGCAATAATATAATTTACACCTACATAAGGATCTCTTGTACTAAATGCTTGACCACTTCCTTGATCACCTGTGTTTCCAGATATAGATACTGCACCAGTAGAACCTAATGTATCGTCTGCTAAATTGCTAGTGTATGGTGTTCCAGATGATGCGTTTGCAAGAACATTTCCTGAAGCATCATTACTGTTACCATCTCCATCAGCACAAGCCATTGTTGTAGTACCACCAAGTGAAGAGCCATCATGTGCATGAGCAGGCATTTCTGCTACAGTTAATACGTGTGTTTCTGTGCCACCACGTTGCCCTAAAGCAACAGTAGATAAACCAGGACCAGTTCCAGGATGTATAGAAACTCTACCTCTTAAATCTGGAAGTCCAAATGTCGTTCTTCCGTCACCACCATAGGTGGTACCTAAAAGAGAAAATAAAGCTGTATTGCTAGAGATAGCAAGTAATTGTCCGTTGCAAAATGCCCAACCTCTTGGTGCAAAGTTTCCGCCAAACATAATAATTTGTGCAATAAATGGATCCATAATTTCTAAAGTTTTAAGTTAGTTAATGAGAACTACAAAATTATTGAATATCAGTTCTCTACAAAAGAGAGAAAATACTTAAAGACAAAATCAAGTATAAACACCTGTTTTTTAATAACAGGTTAATACTGCAGTTTAATTAACTAACTTTAACCAAACATTATTAATTAATTTTAATCACATTTAATTATGAAAACTAAACTAACAAACCTTACAATTCCTTTAAAACAAACTCAAGACTGGCTAAAAGTATGGCAAGAAACAAATAAGACTTGCGCAAAAGCATTTTTAATACCAGCGTGTGATTTAATTGGCATGCTTACTGAAATGGGAGTTGTAACTGAAAATAAAAAAACAGGTGTAATGACAGTTAACTCAACTGTAGACAAAAGTATTAGAGCCTATGTTGGTATTAACCCAGATAAAACGAAACGCACCATGAAAGAAGGCTATGGTAATAAACTTTTTATGGTTGGCACCAAAAAAATAAAAGGGGAACATGTAGATATCGTAGAAGGAAATACTGGTATAGATTTAAGTGAAATGAATGGTACTGGCATTTACGATTTTATAAGACCGTGTCCAAGTAATTGTAATATTACTAGCCCTTTATTTGATCCCAAATAATATTGAATGAAGATAATTGATGCTTACTTAGAATATATTGGTATTGCTTTTATTTTAATTAATGCTTGTCTGTATTTATCGAGTTACATTATTAATAAAAAAAATGTAACTCTATTTTTTATATCTAGTTATTTAAGTATTAGCGCATGCGTTGTAATAGCAAGTTCTATTTTAGCATATTTAAAACTAAATAATTTACATTACTCTCATATCTATTTTATTAGTCAATTCATGTTTTTATCACTTTTTTACAAAACATTATTTACCTCAAACCAAAAAAAAGGTGTTAATTTTCTAATATTTTTAGTGCTGCTTACTTTAATAATTCAATATATTAAAAAGCCCTATTTAATAAATCAATTTAATCTTTTTGAAATATTCATTACTTCGGTTCCTTTAATAATATATTCTATAACTCACCTTTATAATTCATTGAATAAAAAAGGAGAATACATGTTTTTAAACTCAGGAGTATTATTATATCTTACTACTAGTACCTTAATTTTTATTTTAGGAGATTACCTTTCTGGGCATGAAAACAATACAGCTATAACAAAAATATGGATGATTAATAAGGTACTTTATATTGTATATTTAATTTTAATTTTAGTAGAATGGAAGAAGTTGAACTCGCCTCACAAGAGCAGATTATAAATGCACTTGTTTATAGTCTAATTTTTTTAGTATTAATTACTACAGGACTAATTTTATTCTTTCATTATTCCCGAAGAAAAATAGTTCAAAAAGAATTAGAAAAGGCAGCAATAAAGTTAGAGAACCAACAAAAAATATTAGAAACCTCTATAGCTATTCAAGAAAGAGAGCGTAAGCGAATTGCTCAAGATTTACATGATGCAATTAGCTCTAAATTAAATATTATAAGTCTATCTACAAATGTATTACTAGTGGATAAAACTATAAATAACAAACAACGTAAAACCTTAGAGCAAATATTAGACATAACAGCAGGAACTTTAGAGAGCTCTCGTAAAATAGCGCACGACTTATTACCACCAATTTTAGATAATTTTGGACTTAAAGCTGCATTAGAAGAATTATTTGAAGAGTTTACAACAAATACTAATATAAATATTGAAAATAATATTGAAGAGCTTTCTAAATTATCTAAAACCAACCAATTACACATTTTTAGAATTATTCAAGAGTTAATAAATAATTCTGTTAGACATGGAGAGGCCAGTGAATTGGCTATTTATATAGAACAAAACAACACTAATTTTGTTTTAAGGTATCAAGATAATGGCAAAGGTTTTAATATTAATGATGTTGAAAAAAAACAAGGAATTGGTTTACAAAACATTAAAAGTCGTGTTAAAATTTTAAACGGAACTCTAAAAACAGAAAGTACAAAAAATAGCGGAAGCCAGTTTATAATATATTGTAACTATGAAAAATAAAATTAAGATAGCACTTGCAGATGATGAGCTTTTATTTAGACAAGGTCTTAAAGCTATTTTAGAAAGCAACGATACTATAGATGTGCTTTTCGATGCAGAAAATGGACAGCATTTAATTACATCTTTAAGAGCAACTAATACGCTTCCTGAAATTGTAATAACAGATCTTAAAATGCCAGAATTAAATGGTGTTGAGGTTACTAAACTTATTAAAAAAGAATTTCCAACCATTAAAGTAATTGCACTAACAAGCTATTTTAGTAAACCTTTTATATTAAATATGATATCTATTGGTGCTGTAGCCTATTTAGCAAAAAACAGTACTCCTGCTTTAATGATTAAAACAATTATAGAAGTGGCTAACAAAGGATTTTACTACGACGAGCAAGTGTTGCAGTATATACATGAAAGTATAACAAACCTAAAAGATAAAAATACCAAATCTACTTTCGATACCAATTATTTTACAAAACGCGAACTTGAGGTTTTAGAACTTATTTGCAAACAATACACAACTAAAGACATTAGTAAAAAACTATTTATTAGCCCAAGAACAGTAGAAGGTCATCGTAACAATTTACTATTAAAAACCGACGTTAAAAATGTTGCTGGCTTGGTTATTTATGCTTTAAAGAACAAGCTCGTATTGTTAGAAAATGACACGTTGTAAAATAGAAAGCTCCTCTATGTAGAGGAGCTTTTATTTAGGTGTTTTTAAAAGAAATTAATCTCTTGACATAAATATTTGTAATACATACCAAAATAATAACATTAACGAAGCGAATAAGCCAAGAGATGCAGGTATGTAATCGTTAACAGTATATTTTGTAATTAAATTAGATGTTTGATACAAAATAGAACCTCCTGCTAATAAACACATTCCTACAGAAAACCATAGTCCAAGATTAAAACCAAATAAAGTTCCTGCAACAATTAATCCTAAAGCAATAAAGAAAGCTATAGTTAAACCTGTTTTAAGGAATGAAAAATCTTTTTTAGTAACAAAAACTACTGCAGATAATCCTGTAAACAATGATAATGTTACAATAGCTGCTTGTTGAAGCATTTCTGGTCCAGACTCCATATAAAACATAGCAATATATATCATAGGCACAAAAATAAATGCTTGTGCTAAAATATATAATGAATAAGCTAAATACTGTTTAGTTTTATTTGCTGTTCTTAGTACTGCTTTTTCAGCATAATTAGTAACAAACATAAAACCGCCTAACATAATTAACCACTTAAATCCTTCTGTCATTGATAATGCAAAATCTACAATAACTTCACTTTGAAGAAGAAGATACTCGAAAACAATAAAAACTAGAACTCCCACTGCAACGTGTGCATAGGTTTTCTTGTAAAAAGCAACTCTTTCTTCTTGTGCTAAACTGCTAATCATTGTTTTAGAATGAGAACGTATAGCGTTTTGAAATTCGTTTTCCATAAATATTATTTCTCTTTTATTATTTTTATCTTCTATTGCCAAGTATTTGTACTACCCAGTATAATAAAGATGCCAATGAACCTATTGCAGCGACCAAATATGTTCTTGCTGCCCATTTTAACGCATCTTCCGAGCCTTTATATTCTTCTTGTGAGACCATATTTTTATTTTTTAACCAAGCTAATGCACGGTTACTAGCATCGTATTCTACTGGTAAAGTAATAAAGCTAAATAGTGTTGCCATACCCATTAAAACGATACCTGCAATAGCTACATATTGCCCCATAACTCCCATGGCTTGAGTTGCCATTAATGCAACACCTCCCATAATTACATATCTAGACATTTTAGAGCTAATGTTAACTACTGGTACTAATTTAGAACGCATAGTTAAATAACTATACGCAGTTGCGTGCTGTACTGCATGTCCTACTTCATGAGCCGCAACTGCAGCAGCAGATGCGTTAGCCATACCATAAACCACTTCACTTAGGTTTACTGTTTTATCCCTTGGGTTATAATGGTCTGTTAATTGTCCCGCAGTAGAAATAACCTCAACATCTGAAATACCATGATCTGCTAACATCTTCTCGGCAATTTCTCTTCCTGTTAGTCCATTACGTAATTGCACTTTTGAATAATACTCAAATTTCTTTTTTAATTTTCTACTTACTAAACTACTTACTATTGTTATTGCACCAATTAGTACATAGTACATCATATTTCCTGATAACATAAAATTTTATTTTAAATTCTGATTATAAATATAACAAAAAACGAGCCGTTTTTTTAAAGAATACTTTTAGTTTGTTATTTTGGTGATTTAATAACTTTTACAACAGTATCGTTTTCAAAAATAATAATTAATTTTTCTTTTTTTGTCTCAAAAAAGCTTGGTGGTGTTCCTAAAGAATAAACAAACTGTTCTTTTTTATTGGCGTTAGAATACATTATATCTTCTCCTAATAACAAAACAATTTCTTGTTTTGTTTTACCAATTATTAATTTATTTTCAATAATATCCTCTGCCATTTTATAGCGTGTTCTTGGCTGAGTTTTCCATTGCGCTTTATTAAAACGCTCTTCAAAAAGCCATGTTAACGTTGTAGATAAAGCAAGGGCGATAAAGAAAAATAGACCAATTTGGTCTATTTTTTTAATTTTTAAACCTGTTAAACGAGAAATAGAAAGTTTAACTCTATTAATAAACGAAAGGTTTTCACCTTCATTAAAATTAGCCAACAATATTCACAATTTTTCCTGGCACAACAATTACTTTTTTAGGTTCGCGACCATCTAACTGTGCTATTGTTTTCTCGTGAGCCAAAACTGTTTTTTCAATATCGTCTTTAGTCATATCCATTGGCAATTCTAACGTAAAACGCATTTTACCATTAAACGAAATAGGATAATTTTTACTACTTTCTACTAAATGGCTTGCTTCAAATTTTGGAAAAGGTGCTGTTGAAATAGAGTTATTATTTCCTAATTTACTGTATAGTTCCTCGGCAATATGAGGTGCATAAGGCGATATTAAAACCAATAAAGGTTCTAATATTTTTTTACTTGTACATTTTTGCGCACCAAGCTCGTTTACAGCAATCATAAACGTAGATACAGAGGTATTAAAAGAAAAACTCTCAATATCTTCTTGTACTTTTTTTATGGTTTTATGTAATGTTTTTAAGTTGTCTTTTGTTGGCTCTGCATCGTTTACTTTTAAACCACTATTGTCTACATACAATTTCCATAATTTTTTTAAGAAACTATGCACACCTGTAATACCAGCTGTATTCCATGGTTTATATTGTTCTAATGGTCCAAGAAACATTTCGTAAAGACGTAGGCTGTCTGCTCCATAATCTTCACAAATTTGGTCTGGACTTACTACATTGTATTTAGATTTAGACATTTTCTCGACGTCTCTTCCAACTTTATAAACACCTTCTTCTAAAATGAATTCTGCATCTTTATAATCTGCTCCAAACTCAGCATCATTTATTAAACTTTCAATATCTAATTCATCTGAAGCATTTACATATTGTACTTTTACGTGAATTTGTTGAACACTTTTACCTTTAATTAACCCTTGAGAAAGATACTTATTTGTGTTTTCTTCTCTGTAAACAAAAGCACTAGTCCCCAAAATCATCCCTTGGTTTATCAACTTCTTAAAAGGCTCTTCAATGTTTACAAAACCACGATCTTTAAGTAATTTTACCCAAAATCGAGAGTATAATAAGTGCCCTGTTGCGTGTTCTGCTCCTCCAATATATAAATCTACATTTTCCCAGTATTTTAATGCATCTTCACTTGCAAAAACGTCGCCTCTATTTGCAGCTTCTTCCATATAACGGAAAAAATACCATGAACTTCCTGCCCAACCTGGCATTGTGTTTAGTTCTAAAGGAAATACTGTTTTATGGTCAATTAACTGATTACTAACAACTGAACACTGTTTTATGTCCCAAGCCCAAACATCTGCACGCCCTAAAGGTGGTTCGCCTTCTTCGGTTGGTAAATATTTTTCTACTTCTGGTAATTTTATTGGGAGATGCTCGGCATCAATCATTTGTGGCATGCCGTTTACATAGTACACAGGAAATGGTTCTCCCCAATAACGTTGTCTAGAAAATACTGCATCACGCAATCGGTAATTAGTTTTGCCTTCGCCTTGTCCTAGTTTTTCTAACTCGTAAATAGCAAGTTTACTCGCTTTTTTATAGTTTAATCCGTTTAGGAAATCACTATTTGCAATCTTAACATTATCTTTTCCTGTAAATGCTGCTTCGCTAATATCTACACCTTCAAAAATGTTTGGAATCTCTATATTAAAATGCTTAGCAAAATCGTAATCACGTTGGTCACCACAAGGTACAGCCATAACTGCTCCTGTTCCGTAGCTTGCTAAAACATAATCGCCAATCCATATTTGTATCGGTTGTTTTGTAAAAGGATGTTCTGCATAAGCACCTGTAAATACACCAGAAATAGTTTTAACATCCGCCATACGATCGCGTTCGCTTCGCTTTGCAGTTTTTTCTATATAAGCTTCAACAGCATCTTTTTGATCTGGAGTTGTAATTTTAGAGACAAGTTCGTGTTCTGGTGCAAGCGTCATGAAACTTACGCCAAAAATGGTATCTGGACGTGTGGTGAAAACTTCAATTTTAGGAGATTCTTCGACTGCGCTAAGAGTGACATCTAATTTTACATTAAAACTAACCGTTGCTCCAACCGATTTTCCAATCCAATTACGTTGCGTTTCTTTTAAAGCATCGGTCCAATCTATGTTATCCAAACCTTGCAATAAACGCTCTGCATAAGCAGAAATTCGCATACTCCATTGTGTCATTTTTTTACGCACAACTGCATGTCCACCACGTTCTGACACTCCATTTACAATTTCGTCGTTTGCTAAAACGGTTCCTAAAGCTGGACACCAATTTACTTCGGTTTCAGCCAAATAGGTTAATCTGTATTTTAATAGAATTTCTTGTTGTTTTTTAGGTGAAAAATTATTCCATTCTTCTGCAGAAAAGGTTTCAATATTATCGTCACAAGCGACATTTAATCCAGATTCTTTTGGACAATTTCCGTTTAATTTTAAAACATAAATAAGCTCTTTAATATGCTTAGCTTTATTATCATTATTGCAATAATACGATTCGAATAATTGAATAAATATCCACTGTGTCCATTTGTAATATTCTGGATTAGATGTTCTTACTTCGCGAGACCAATCGAAAGAAAAACCAATTTGATCTAATTGTCTCCTATACGTCTTTATATTAGTTTTTGTAGTAATTGCAGGATGCTGTCCTGTTTGTATTGCATATTGTTCTGCAGGTAAACCAAAACTATCGTAACCCTGTGGATGCAAAACATTAAAACCTTTATGGCGTTTGTAGCGTGCATAAATATCGCTAGCAATATAACCTAAAGGATGCCCAACGTGTAAACCTGCTCCAGAAGGATAAGGAAACATATCGAGAACGTAGTATTTAGGTTTATCGCTTGTATTAGAGGCTTTAAATGTTTTGTTTTCTGACCAATATTTTTGCCACTTGGCTTCTATGTCGTTAAAATGGTATTGCATTTTGTGATTTTTCCGCTTAATAAAGTAACAAATTTAAACTTTCTATAATAGTGTTGAAAGTTTAAGCGTTGTAAAGTTTGGGTATTGAATAACTTTATTATTTTTACATTACAAACTAAACTCTTTTTATGAGCTCATCTTTTGATAAATACCAAAAACGTCGTTTAATCTCTTCGTACTTCTCTGTAGTTTTAAGTATTGGGTTGGTCTTATTTTTACTAGGTTTATTAGGCCTTTTGGTATTGAATGCTAAAAAAGTTGCAGATCATTTTAAAGAGCAAGTTACAGTAACAATTTTTTTAAAAGATACTGCTAAAGATGTCGAAATTAAGCAACTTGAAAAAAGTTTAGCGATGGCAGACTATGTAAAATCTACTATTTTTGTCTCTAAAGACGAAGCAGCAGAGTTTATGAAAGAAGAAAGTGGTGAGGATTTTATGGACTTTTTAGGAAGTAATCCACTTAAAAACTCGATTGATGTAAACTTAAAAGCAGATTTTGTGACTTCGGAAAAACTACAAACTATTGCAGATGAAGCTTTATCCAAAAATTTTGTTGAAGAAGTTAGTTATGATAACGACTTGGTTAATTTAATGAACGATAACGTTAAGAAAATTAGTTTTTGGGTACTGTTATTAAGTGCTTTATTTACTTTAATTGCTGTTTTATTAATAAATAGCTCTATTAGATTAGCAGTATATTCTAAACGTTTTACAATTAAAACAATGCAAATGGTTGGTGCAACAAAACGTTTTATTAGGAAACCATTTATATTTAGAAGCGTAAAACTTGGAATTTTTGGTGCCATTTTAGCACTTATTGGAATGGCTTTTGTACTATATTTTATTGACAAAACATTTCCTGAATTAGCATTATTAAACAAGCCTATTTTACTTATTGGTCTTTTTGTTTTTGTGTTTTTACTTGGTATTTTTATTACTTGGATTTCTACATTTTTTGCAACTCAGCGCTTTTTAAACTTAAACACAGATAAACTGTATTAGTTAAAAATTAAATTTACTGTTTCGTTTATTTTCTTTTTCTCAAGTTTAACACTCTTTAACTTAGTGCTTAACAATATTTAAGAAAGTTCAAGGTTATATTTACATAACTAAAAAACTTATAAACTGGACTTACCATTACTTTTTATTTATCACTTAATTTTAATATTATGAAACGAGTAACATTCGTGTTTATAGGTATCTTAGCAATTACGAGTTTTGTATTGCTGTCGCAAAAAAAAATAGAATATAAATCTATTAAAATTGTTAAAGTAGACAGTAACAAACATAGCATTAAAGGAATCTACAATTAAAGAATTGAACCTATCTAAAAACACAGAAAAAGGAATAGTAATTTTTATAGCTATTATAGTAATCTCATGGGTTCTATTTTTAGTCTATAGTTCTTATTTGTCACTATAAATTAAATCTACCGTATTTAATTTGGTAAAACAAGCTTAAAAGGTTTTAGAAACGCATTTAAATTTAGATTATTTTTAAGCTTAAAGTTTTAAATAAAACCGTTACTTTGTACTTAATATAGACTTAATGTAAAACATTTTTTACAAAATTAAATAAAATACACATAGAGTGGGAGAACAAAAGCGCAAAAAAATAGGGACTGCAAATAAAGGTGAATTTATCTTTGGGAGACGCAATTACAAGTTCATGTTTATTGGCTTAGCATGTATTACACTTGGCTTTATATTAATGTCTGGTGGTGGAAGCGACGATCCCAATGTCTTTAACGAAGCTATTTTTAGTTGGAGACGTATTCGTTTAGCACCAGCACTTGTATTAATAGGATTTGGTTTTCAAATTTATGCAATTTTAACACGTAAAGAAGATTCCGATTCTAAAAAATAACTTCAAAATACGCTTTGGTAAGTCTATTTTAATATTTTTACCAAATGGAAATTATCGATTCAATCATCTTAGGCATAATTCAAGGACTTACAGAATTTCTTCCAGTCTCATCAAGTGGACATTTAGAATTAGGGAAAGCCATTCTTGGCGACAATTCTTTACCAGAAGAAAGCCTTACATTTACAGTAGTTTTACACTTTGCAACAGCAATAAGTACGATTGTTGTTTTTAGAAAAGATATATTAAGTATTATTAAAGGTTTATTTAAACCTGCAGTTAATGAAGACCAACGTTTTGCACTAAAAATAATAGTATCTATGCTTCCAGCTGTTATTGTTGGTGTTTTTTTTGAAGAACAACTTGAACAACTTTTTGGAGGTAATATTATGCTTGTTGGCTGTATGCTTTTAGTAACAGCAATTCTATTGTTTTTAGCAGATAAAGCAAAAAATACACAAAAAAAAGTAGGCTTTAAAGATGCATTTATTATAGGTATTTCTCAAGCTATTGCAATGCTTCCTGGAATCTCAAGAAGTGGAGCAACAATTTCTACATCTGTATTATTGGGTAACGACAAAACTAAAGCTGCACGCTTTTCTTTTTTAATGGTAGTCCCTTTAATTTTTGGTAAAATTGCTAAAGACGTTATAGGAGGAGAATTATCCTTAGAAAGTCAAAACATTACAGCTTTGGCAGCAGGTTTTATTGCAGCATTTGTTGCAGGATTATTTGCCTGTACTTGGATGATTGCTTTAGTGAAAAAAAGTAAACTATCTTATTTTGCTATTTACTGTGCCGTTGTTGGTATTATAGCTATAATTTTTTCACTTTTAAATTAAGAATAATGACTGTTGAAGATTACCAAGCAGGACAAGTTCTACAATTAGACAAACCCTTAAACTGGACGTCTTTCCAAGTGGTTAATAAACTGCGCTGGGAAATACGACAAGCGTTTAATATTAAAAAAATTAAGGTTGGTCATGCAGGAACTTTAGATCCTTTAGCTACTGGATTGTTAATTATTTGCACAGGAAAAATGACAAAGCAAATAGATACTTTTCAAGGACAAATTAAAGAATATACAGGCACAATTATTTTAGGAAGCACGACACCTTCTTTCGATTTAGAATCTGAAATAAACGAGACATTCTCTACAAAACATATTACTGAAGAATTAATACACGAAACTACAAAACAATTTATTGGCGAAATAGACCAGTTTCCACCTATTTTTTCTGCATTAAAAAAAGACGGAAAGCGTTTGTACGAATATGCAAGAGCTGGAGAAACGGTAGAAATAAAATCGAGAAAAATTACTATAAAAACCTTCGAAATCACTAAAATTGAAGGTGATTTCGTTAATTTTAGAGTAGTTTGTAGTAAAGGTACATATATTCGTTCTTTAGCAAACGACTTTGGGAAAGCATTAAATTCTGGTGGGCATTTATCGGTTTTAAGACGTACAAAAATTGGCGATTTTAATATTAATAATGCAATTTCAATAGAAGATTTTATAACCGCTTTACCTTCAAAAGCAGAATAATATTTAGAAACGAATTTTAATATTTCTAATAAAAAAACACAAAATATAACAACTACTTTTAGTTTTAATGGGAAGTAACGAGTATTGTAACTTCGAGTAATTTTGATAAAAATCAAAATTACGAATAGAAAAAACTTAACTTATTAAACTAACCAAATCTTCAATTGCATTCTGCCCTTTATTTTTATTATACCAACCTTGTAAATCTTCTTTAAATTCTGGAGTTAATTTTCCATGTTTAGCCTTATAATCGTTAACTAATTTAGTGGCTTCGGTTGGTCTTGGCCCAAAGGTGTTTTTTACTTCTCCTGTTATATTATCAATCATAATTAACTTAGGTATAGATTGTCCTCCATTGGTTAAAAACTTATTCATTAAAGCCTCGTTCTCATCTCTAAGCACAACTTTAAAGTCAATATTTTTATTTAATGCTGCAACTTTATTAATCACAGGCATTAAATGAGCAGCATCTCCACACCAACTTTCAGTTAATACTAACCAAGTTTGATTAACCTCTAAATTCGAAACGTTTTCTTTAACAATTTCTGTAATTTTTACAGTTTTATCCCAACGTTTCATTCGCCTATCGTTAAGCATTGTGTAATTTATTAAAGCTTCGGTTTTTTCATTTCCGGTTGTAGATTCTTTTGTAACCAAATCTTTTACTAAAACTCTATAATCTTGATAGCTTATAGATTTCTCTAAGCTATTATTTATTATATTTTTTAAATCTGTGTTTTGTAGTGTCTCCATAATATAAAAATACTGATACTTTAGTAATTATAAAGTAACAGTTATTACATTAGTAGTAAATTCTTGCAATCCTTACAAATGAATAAAATCACCATTTTTAACCGCGTACGATGGATAGCTAAAATTAGTTTTATCATTCTATTTATTATTGAAAAATTTTATTATTTTGAAGGACTTACTACTGCAGTAAGTAACCAAATAAAATACTTTAAAATTTCTTTTTTAATTGTTTTTATAATTGCTTCTATAGTAGAAAACAAATTGATAATTAAAGAAAAAGATAGAGAAATTGAGACATTAAAAAAACAACTTAATGACAAAACATAAATGCGGCTGGTGTGTTGGAGATAAATTATACGAAGCTTACCACGATAATGAATGGGGAGTTCCTGTTTATAACGATCACCAATTATTCGAATTCTTAATCTTAGAAACGTTTCAGGCTGGCTTAAGTTGGATTACTATTTTACGTAAACGTGAAAATTTTCGTGAAGCTTTAGATTTTTTCGATTATAAAAAAATAGCAAAATATAATGATAATAAAAAAAGTGAATTACTGGAAAATGCTGGAATTATTAGAAATAAACTAAAAATAAATGCAACTATTACAAACGCTAAATTATTTATAGAAATTCAAAAAGAATTTGGAAGTTTTAGCAAGTATGTTTGGGCTTTTGTTAACGATAAACCAATTAAAAATAATGTAACAAATTATAAAGATGCTCCTGCTAATACGCCTTTAAGTGATAGCTTGAGTAAAGATTTAAAAAAGCGAGGTTTTAAATTTATTGGCAGTACTGTTGTATATGCATTTATGCAAGCTATTGGCATGGTTAACGATCATGAAGTTACGTGTTTTAGATATGATGACGTTTAGAATAGTAAACTCCAAAAATTGAAAATTAATTATAACTTTCTATAAACTAAAAATTTTAGTTATAGTAAATTAACTGCTTCTATATATATTTTCTCGTTCTTCGAAATCACTCGAAGTGAGAAAAATTTTTATAAATAATCCATAAACTCACGCCTTGAAACATCCTTTGCTCCCAAACTCGCCAAATGATTAGTATACACTTGGCAATCTATTAACTTGTAATCTGTATTTTGTATAAAAGTAATAAACGCCGTTTTACTTGCATTACTTTCTTTAGCAAACATGCTTTCCCCACAAAAAATTCCGTTGTTTAAATCTACACCATAAAAGCCACCAACAAGGATATTGTTTCTCCAAACCTCAACAGATTTAGCATAACCTAAATCGTGCAGTTTACAATAAGCTTCAATCATGTTAGTAGTAATCCAAGTTCCTGCTTGCCCTTCGCGTTTTGCTTTTGCGCATGCTGTAATGACAGCTCTAAAATCTTGGTTTATTGTAACATTGTAATCGCAATGTTTTAAAAATCGCCTCATACTTTTAGAGACTTTTAAGTTTTCTGGAAGTAAAACAAACCTTGGGTTTGGCGACCACCACAAAACAACTTTATCTTGGTTAAACCATGGAAAAATTCCATTTCTGTATGCTAAAAGTAATCGCGCTACAGACAAGTCTCCACCAATAGCAAGCAGGCCTTCTTCGTCTGCTTCTTCTACGTCTGGGAATGCTATATTTTGGGTTAATATGTGCATGATTTATTTTACTAAAATAAAAAACCTCAGAAACTAACAAGTAACTGAGGTTAACATTTTTCACATAAGTACTTTTACTGCGCTTAGTGAGACAATTACTTTATTATTTAAAAAGGTAAATCGTCGTGATCTTCTTCTTTTAAATCTGTTGCTGGCTCGAAAGCTGCAGCTGGTGGAACTTCTGGTGCTCCAGCAGGTGCTCCTGATTGCGCTCCTTCAATTCTCCAACCTTGAACGGTATTAAAGTGTTTTACTTCTCCTTGTGGACTTGTCCATTCACGTCCTCTAAGATTAATACTTATTTTTACATCTTGTCCAGGCTTATAACTATTTAGTAAATCGCATTTATCTTGAACAAATTGAATTGAAATATGCTGTGGATATTGCTCGTCTGTAGTAACTACAATATCTCTTTTTCTAAAACCACTAGTCCCTACTGTTTCAGTTTCTCCAATTAATTTTACTTTTCCTTGTACTTCCATTGTCTATATAATTATTAAATATTCGTCAAAATTTAAAATCGTATTGTTACGATAACAATACCTTCCATGCACTTTCTACATCATTAAAACTAAGCAAATTCTGTGCCTTTTTATGTTTTTCTGCTTCGGTTAGTCCTTTAATGTCATGTTTTATAGCGTATGTGTTTATAGTTTCTGTTAAGGGATATGCTTCTATATTACCCAACATTCCTAAATCGTTTCCAGTTAAAACATTACTTTTTCTAACTGCTTCTGGTAAAGCATCCACTCCTATTCCTAAGGTTGAAAGTGGTTTTGGTATTTCAAAAAAACCATTTTTTGCTCTACTGTAATAACTTCCTCCAGCACGAGACACTAAATCTAATTTTACTTGATCTATGCTTCCGTTTTCATCTAAAACAGCATCCTTAATATGTAATTTTACAACTTCGCAAATTATTAAATTTCCTGCTCCACCTTCTGTTCCTAATTTTATAATTTCGTTAACCTTACACTCAAATTGCACAGGAGATTCTGCAACACGAAATGGTTTTACAATATCGCTTTTAAGCATGGTTAAACCCGATTTTTCAAACTCGTTTATCCCTTCTGCATACTCTGTACTACTTAAAGACATTTGCTGTACAATATTGTAATTAACAACATTTATTACAACTTCTTTTGTGATTTCTGCGTTTTCTAAAGTATGTTTTGTTGTATTATCTCTAACACGACGTGCTGGAGAAAAAATCATAATTGGTGGATTGGCACTAAACACATTAAAAAAGCTAAATGGCGACAAGTTTGGATTTCCATTCTTGTCCATAGTACTTGCAAAAGCTATTGGTCTTGGTGCTACTGCACTTAACAAATAACCATGCAATTTAGAGGTTTGCAGATCTTTAGGTTCAAAAGAAATCATTAACGCATTAAGTTTCAACAAATGTAGCTAATATACAATTGCTATAAAAATGATTTACGACACTTGAAGACAATATTATTAACAGATTTGCATTATATTAACAATCAAAAACTAAACGACATGTTTTTTACAAAAAACAGACAACTTATTCGCTGGGTTATTATAATTGCTTCTTTCGCAATTATATCTCTTATTCTATGGAATACTTATGTTTTTTTTCAAAAATTTAAAGATGAAGAACGTTCTAAAATGGCAATTTGGAGTGCAGCTCAAGCTGAGTTTCAAAAAGGTCTTTTAAACGATAATGTTAATCCTTTAGTTGATAAAATAATTTTGTCGGATAGTTTAACTCCAAAAATTGTAATTAATAAAAATGGAGAAATAAACACCGTAAACGTAAATGAAAAAAAAATAAACGATTCAATATATATTAATAAATTAATTCTTCAATTTAAAAAACAAAACAAACCAATTGAACTTTCTTATATAGATCCAAAAACAAACCAAAGAGTTGATATTGGTTACTTGTATTATGGAGATTCAGAAATTCTTAACAAACTTAAATACTATCCTTTAGCACTTTTACTAATTATTTTCTTATTTGGAGCTGTTGTTTATTTCTTTTATAAAAGTAATAAAAATGCTATTGAAAATAAACTTTGGACAGGAATGGCAAAAGAAACTGCACATCAAATTGGCACACCTTTATCGTCTTTAATTGGTTGGACAGAAATTTTAAAAATAGAAAACGTAAATCCAGAATATATATTAGAAATTGAAAAAGACATTGATAGGTTACAAACCATAACAGAACGTTTTAGTAAAATTGGTTCGCTACCAATTTTAAAGAAAAAAGATATTGTTAAAGAAACAAAAGACACCTACAATTACTTAAAAACAAGATCTTCTAAACTTATTAATTTTACTTTAAAGCTTCCGGAAGATCCTATTTATGTAAATTTGAACTCGCAATTATATAGCTGGACTATAGAAAATTTAGTTAAAAATGCTATTGATGCCATGAAAGGAAAAGGTGACTTACGTATAGAAATATCACAATTAGAAAATAGGGTTAAAATTAAAGTTATAGACACTGGAAAAGGGTTAACTAAACGACAATTTAAAACCATTTTCGAACCTGGTTACACCACCAAAAAACGTGGTTGGGGTTTAGGGTTGTCACTCGCCAAACGCATAGTAGAAGATTTTCATGATGGAAAAATTAAAGTTGCTAAATCTGAAACAAGTAAAGGAACCACCATGCAAATAGCTTTTAAAACAGTATAATTATGGCAGAAAAATTAATTACTGTAAAAGAAGTTTCGTTAAACAATAACTGCCCAGAATGTTTTAGCAAAGAAGGTTTAGCACTTACTTTTAAACAAAAATTTATTGAAACTAAGTTTTATAAATCTATAACTCAAAATATTTACACCCAAATGTATTGTAATAACTGCGAAACAAAAATTTACCCTGTAAATTGGACAGAAGATATTGAGCGTGTTTACAATTACCAAATGAAGGCTTTTACATCTAAAAAAACGTCGAAAAAATTTAAAACACTCTTTTGGATTATTATTACCATTGCTGCTGTTTTATTGACAATAACTGGTGTATTTGCATTTATAAATTTGACTGAATCGCTTTAACCAAAGCTTCAAACTCCTCTTTTTCTAAAGACACTTTGTTTTCAAAACGAGCATCTTCCATTGTATTTAATGGAATTAAATGCACATGAACATGTGGCACTTCTAAACCTATTACAGAAATACCAACACGTTTACAAGGCACTGTTTTTTCTATAGCAATTGCTATTAATCTTGAAAACTCCATTAAGGCTGCATATTCTAATTTATCTAAATCGAAAATTTTATTAGTTTCCTTTTTAGGGATACAAAGCGTGTGTCCTTTAGCATTAGGGTTTACGTCTAAAAAAGCTAAAAAATCGTCTGTTTCTGCTACTTTAAAACAAGGTATTTCTCCGTTTACAATTTTGGTAAATATTGATGCCATGGCTATTATTTAAAAACTTATTATTTAGACTTGTAAGGTTTTAAAACCTTTTGGTTTTAAATTGAAAACTAAAGATAAAAAAGATTCCTGCTAAACTGAAAATTATTTTCAGAATAAACAGGAATAAAAAAATTATATAAAAAGCACTTCCATTGCGCTTCGTGTAATGTAAGTATAAAACTATCTACTTATCTCGATAATATCAAACTTCATAATACCACTTGGTACTTTAATTTCGGCAACATCACCAACCGTTTTACCTAATAAACCTTGCCCAATTGGCGAGTTTACAGAAATTTTACCAGCAGCTAAATCTGCTTCACCATCTGCAACCAAGGTATAATTCATTTCCATACCATTGGTTTGGTTTTTTATCTTCACTTTAGATAAAACTAAAATTTTAGAGGTATCCATTTGGCTCTCGTCAATTACTCGAGCTCCAGCCATTTGGTCTTCTAACTTACTTATACGCATTTCTAACATGCCTTGCGCTTCTTTAGCAGCATCGTACTCTGCATTTTCACTTAAATCGCCTTTATCTCGAGCCTCTCCAATAGCGCGACTTGCTTTTACACGTTCTACATCTTTTAACTGCCTAAGTTCTTCTCTTAATTTTTTTAAGCCTTCGGCTGTGTAGTATGATACTTTACTCATAATTTTTACGTTTTAATATAATCTCGTTAAACACTAAATTTAAAATATCCCGAAACAAATTCGGGAATTAACGAAAAAATCTCGCATGCACGAGATTAATACAAATATACAAAATATTTAATCTGTAATTTACTTTTATTGTAAATTGCAATGCTATAATAAACTTAGAAAAATGAAATTAAAATCTATAATAGTAGTCTTACTAATTGGTATCGTATTTATTTCTTGTAATAAAAATGATGATGATAATCAAGATAATAACCAAAATATCCCAAATTCAGTTTTCGATACTGGAAGCCTAATTAACACTAATTTGCCGCAGTATAACCAATTACAATTTCCCAATAATTATGTTATACTTAACAATAATTACGGTATAAATGGTGTGGTGCTATATCACGCTGGAAACAACAATTTTAACGCCTTCGAGTTAAGCGACCCAAACCACCAATTAAATACCTGTAGCACGCTTACAGTTAGCGGAATTGAAGCCAGTTGTAGTTGCGACGACGGAAATTCTTATGAAATTTTAAATGGAGAAAGACTAGATGGTACTACTGGACAATTTTCACTTAAACGCTATTTTGTAGAAGTAAGCGGCACCATTATTCGAGTTTATAATAATTAGGGCAAATTTTTAATGCTTTAAAAGCATTAAAAACCAGGCTATCACTACTCGCTTCCAGACAAAAAAAGTCTGGAGAGCTCAAACATGCCGTTCTATCCTTTTCGCAATACAAAAAAACGGCATCGAGCCGCTTTTTTATATTTGGGGTGTTGGCTAAAACTTAAATGTAGCACCAACTAAAAAGTTTGTGGTTGCTTGTGGATAGTAACCTGCACCTTCAATAGTTGTAATAGTTCCTGGTACAGAAAAATCATCATCGTAAGTAAAATAATAACCATTAGACACGTACTTTTCCCCAAAAACGTTATTAACTAAACCAGATAATAAAATAGATTTAAATATTTTATTAGTCTTAATCTCATAAGTCACATTAAAATCGTTTACAAAATAACTTTCTAATTTAGACACCTTAGAATCTGTATTACCCATAAACTGCTCGCCAACATATTTACTTAAAAAAGACATTTGCAAATTATTTATAGGTTTAAAAATAAACGCGTTAGCGGCTACAACTTCTGGCGAAAACGAAATATTTGTTTTACCTAAATTTACAAATGCGCCATCTCTGGAAACTATAGTTTCATCATTTTTATTAGAGCTTAATGTTACGTTAGGCTGTATAGAAAACTTATTATTTAATTTTATAACAGCTTCTAATTCTAACCCTAAACGCAAACTTTTTCCAGAATTTTCTCTTATAAATGTTCCAACATCGTCTATTGCTCCTGTTAAAACCAATTGCTCGTTGTATTGCATGTAGTAGGCATTTGCATTAAAAATTAAGTTCGGGCTTTTGTATCTCCAACCCAATTCGAAATCGTTTAATTGTTCTGGCTTAATATCTGGATTGCTCTCAAAATCACTTCTACTCGCTTCTCTGTTTGCTCTCGCATAAGAAAAATAAAAATTATTTTTATTATCTAAATTATACGATAATCCTGCTTTTGGATTAAAAAATCCATAAGTTTTATCAATTTCAAATAATACCAAATCCGAACTAATACCACTAGTATCATAATTTACATTTCTATATTGTAAATCTCCAAATAAGCTTAGTTTATTATTTAACTGGTAAGTTGCTTTTGCAAAAACACTAAAATCGTATTTGTCTCCATCGCCTTCATAATATCGATCTCTTATACTACTATTACTTGCAAATTGCGACCAAATAACTTCACCAAAATGATCTCCATGGTAAGAACTATAAAACAAACCAGCACTAAAGTTTAGTGTTTCATCTGTGTAATTCGCATTCGCATTTAATACGTAAAAATTGTTATCTAACCAACGTCTTCGTATAACATCAGTTTCGTTTATGGTTTCTCCTCCAATAGTAATTTCTTCAAATCCATAAGTTGAAAAATCTTCATCTTCTTTATATTGCTCAAAATAACCACGACCATACGTGTAGTTTAACCCCAAATTAGTAGACCAATTGTTATTTATTTTTTCGTTCCAATGCAACTGGTAGTGATCTTGTTTGTAATTATCTACTTCATTATCGTAAAACCGAATATTTCCGTTACTATCTGTGTATTGTCCAGAGGGATTAAATGTTCTATCGTTTTTTAAAGTTTGCGCATCAATACCATTCCATGCTTGATAGGTAACTTCTTGTCCACCAAAAGTAACAGCTTTAATAAGTGTGTTATTGTCTACATAAGCACCTTGAAGAAAATACGATTTTAAATCGGATTCTGCTCTGTCTATATAACCATCAGAATTTATTTGTGATAAGCGTCCAGAAATTTCGATATTATTATTTAACAACCCAGTACTAAATTTTACTGTATGTTTTCTAGTATTAAAACTCCCAAAACTATTAGCAATTTCTCCATTTGCTTCTTTTGCAACGGCATCTGTTAACACATTAATACTTGCACCAAAAGCACCAGAACCATTAGTAGAAGTACCAACACCTCTTTGTAATTGTAAGCTTTCTACAGAGGAAGAAAAATCGCCTAAGTTTACCCAAAATGTCCCTAAACTTTCAGAGTCATTGTAAGGAATACCATTAATAGTAATGTTTGTAGATTGTGAGCTTACACCACGCACACGAATACCAGTATAACCTACTCCAGCTCCAGCATCACTTGTAGTTACAACAGATGGTAAATAGTTTAAAAGTATTGGAATATCTTGACCTAAGTTACGCTTTTCTAAATCTTCTTTAGACACGTTAGAATGTGTTATTGGAGCATCTTCTGCTACTCTAAGCGACTTAATTAATACTTCGTCTAATGTTTCTACCTTGGTACTGTCTTGCTTAATTCCTTGTGCAAAAGCATTAAAAGTTAATGCTGTAAAAGCTAAAAATAAAGTTGTTTTTTTTACTATAGATTTCATTCGAAATATATTTAATTACGAATAAAAAGAGGCAATTATTCTATTATAATAATTGATTATTTAATAATGAGATACTTCGCCAAGCTAAGTACGACAGTGTACACAAAATTTGTGTTCAAAATCCCTAAACAGCATTACCTGTTCTAGGTTCATTGGGTATGATCTCAGCCGATATTGTGGCACCCCTTTTTTGAGAACACTACAAAGGTAAGTTTCTTTTTTTTATTTATTAAAATCTATTTGCTAATTTTTAATCTAAATTTGGTTTACGTCTATTTGCTTTGCGTTCTTTATTTAAACGTTTATTTTTAAGTCTTTTAAAAATTACTGCTTTAGGCGTTTTTGTAGAAATACGCTTTTTCTGTTTATATAATGAAGATTTTAGTAATTGAAGAACTCTTACAATAGCTATATTTTTGTTTCTATGTTGGCTTCTACTTTCTCCACATTTAAGTATTAATAAACCGTCTTTGGTAATTCTATTAGAGAGTTTTAATAATAATGTTTTTTTCTGTTCTTCATTTAAAACTAAAGAATCCTGAATATTAAACGATAATTCAATTTTAGAAGACACCTTATTAACATGTTGCCCTCCTGCACCAGAACTTCTTATGCCTTTAAATTTAAACTCTTTTATTATTAATTCTTTATTAAACATTATACTTGATGTGCATCCTTTAATAAATCGTTTACAGTTTTTACAGGATTAAAAGTTACTAATGGTACCTCTACAAAAA
>Ga0114956_1000927_pt1 | contig 22503 bp, 23 predicted proteins | sample MaitaG_FD_87304 | JGI IMG/M metagenome (GOLD analysis project Ga0114956, IMG submission 87304) | Marine algal microbial communities from Maine, USA - Maine_Asex2 metaG | ecosystem: Host-associated > Algae > Red algae > Unclassified | place: Maine, USA | collected 2015-01-05
CGAGGGGTGTAAGACCCGTCGGCAGCGCGTCGAGACGGGCGTGTGGCACCGCAAAGACTGCGCCCATCGACACTCGGTTCGTGCGTCGCGCAAACGGGTCACAACTGCTGGGGTCGACCAACAGCGCGTCGATGCCGAGCGCCGCAGCGGTTCGAATCATCGACCCCATATTCGTCGGGTTGTTAACGTGCTCGGTGACCAGTGCGGTTTGGGCACCATGAAGAACCTCGGTGGCCGTGGGCAGGTGCGGCCGATCGAAACACGCCATCGAACCCCGATACCGACGGTGGGCTGCGATCTCGCGCACAACGGCCTCACTCATGCGATAGAGCGGCGCATCACCGAGGTCGAAGTCGAGCTCACGGGTGCGGGCCGCCTCGACAATGACCGAGCGCAAGCGATGCCCAGCATCGATCGCGCGCTGAATCACAACATCGCCCTCGGCGATGAACATGCCAGCCAGATCGCCGCCAGGGCCCTCGCGAAGTTGGCGCAGCTGTTGATCCCGCAAGCCGGTGAACACGTACATGCGTTCATCGCCGGGTTCTTCGATCAACACTGCGTCGGCTATGCCGCGCGCGGTCATGTCGAGTCCTTCTTTGCTCGACTTGGCGCGACCCGAGGAGGCTCGTTTGGTTGTTTGGGGTACACGGGCGGCCACGGTGCGTCCATCAGCCCTGCGGCCATATCGCGTTCGTGCAGCTCGAGTAGCGGAAGCAACGACTCGGCAGCGTCGCGGTAGTCGTGCCACGCGTCGCCCTGCTCATCGAGCAGGCCCGGCACGTTGAGGATCGTCAGCTCTTGGGGATTGACGGTGGGCACCTCGGCCCACCGAATCGGCATCGACACTTGAGCGCCAACGCGCGGCCGCACCGACCAGGCGCCGAACACGGTCTTGTGCGGTGCATTCTGGTTGAAGTCGATGAAGACCCGATCGCCCCGCTCTTCTTTCCACCACGCCGCCGTGAGGCGGTCGCCGTGTCGCCGCTCGAGTTCGCGAGCCAGCGCAACCGCGCCAGCGCGCACCTCGTAGCTGTCCCACTGCGGCGCCAACTTCACGTAGACATGCAGACCTTTGCTGCCGGTGGTCTTGACCCAGCTACGCATGCCGAGTTCATCGAGAAACTCGTGCACCCGCATCGCTGCCCAGCGCACATCGTCGAACACCACGCCACCGTGGGGATCGAGGTCGATGCGCAGCTCGTCGGCGATCTCGGGTCGGGCCGCCGGGTACGGCCACACGTGAAAGCACAACGACCCCATATGTGCGGCCCAGGCAATATGAGCCGGATCCGCCAGCACGATCGCTTCACTCAACGTGCCGTTGGGGGTCGAAACAGTCGTCGTTTGCAGCCACTCGGGTGCGCCCTTTGGCACTCGCTTCTGGAAAAAGTTCTTGCCCGATGCGCCATCGGGAAATCGCTGCAACATCGCCGGGCGCCCTTGCACCACGCCCATCATCGGCTCGGCCACGGCCAGGTAGTACTCGATCAGATCGAGTTTGGTTTCGCCGCGCTTTGAGAAGAACACCTTGTCGGGGCTCGATACCCGCACCGTGTGCCCGGCGATCTCTAGCTCGATAGCGTCGCTGGCCATCAATCAGTCTTGATCTTCGGGGGCGAGCACCGATGCCAGCCCCAGTGGCACTGGCTCGTCGAGCTGGTCATAGTCGCACTGTTCAGGATCCTTGTCAGGCCGCCACCGGAGCATCCGCGTGACTTCTCGAAACCGGCCGTTGAGCGTCGACCCGTACTTGACCTCGGCAACCCGCTCGGCGCGCACGGGGATCCAACCCATGTCTTTGCCAGCGTTCCACCGGTGCTGCTGCGCCGACCCGGCTTGGGCCCATTCACCCCACGGGTGATCTACCAAGGCATCGACTTCGAGTGGTGCCAACTCTTCACGTAGCTCAACACGACGCTTGGCCGTGAAGCTGGCTGCCACGCCAACGTGACGCAGCCCACCATCGGGCGCGTACAGCCCGAGCATGAGCGACCCGACACCGTCGCCAGACTTGTGCATGCGGTACCCGGCAACGACCGCGTCAGCCGTGCGTACATGTTTGATCTTGAACTGCGTGCGCTTGTTCTCGACATAGGGATCATCGACCGGCTTCGCGATGAGCCCGTCGAGACCGGCGCCCTCGAAATCTACAAACCACCGCTGTGCGACCTGGTGGTTGCGGGTAATCGGGGTCAGATGCAACGGCGCCGAAACGTCGGTGAACACTGTCTCGAGCTCGGCTCGACGGGTGGCGAATGGTTCGCCACGCAGATCTCGATCGCCACTCGCCAACAGGTCGAACGCCACGATGTCGGCTGGCGTCTTGTCGGCCAACATGTTGACCCGACTCTCTGCGGGATGAATGCGCTGTTGTAGCTGATCGAATTCAAGGCGGTCGTCGAGGGCGACGATGATCTCGCAGTCGAACACGACACGATCGGGCATCTGCGACCGAATGGGATCAACCAGCTCAGGGAAGTACCTCGTCAGCGGTCGGCTGTTCCGCGAACCGAGATGCACCTCGTCGCCGTCGCGAAACACGACGCAGCGAAAGCCGTCCCATTTCGGCTCGAACGTCAGATCATCGCGCGCAGGTATCTCGGGCACCGCTTTGGCCAGCATTGGCTGCAACGGCGGCTGAAATGGCAAGCGCGCCAACGCGGGTATTGGCGGCGGGGCGGCCTTGGTCATGAGCGGCTCACGGGCTACTCACGAACTCAACGAGATCGAAACCGGCGCTTCCATGAGACGAACAGTACAGCTACCCATGTCGACGGGTGGAGTGATCTCGGTGACCATCAGGTCAGCAATGCGACGAATCTCAGATGCCGCGGGGCCTTCGCCCAGCACCGTCGGTTCGCCAATGTCGCCACCCAAGGCAACCGCTCCATCGATTGGTATCGAGCCCAGCAAGGGCACGCCCAACTCAGATGCAAGGTCTTCGCCCCCACCTTTGCCAAAGATCTCGTAGCGCTCGCCATCGGGGGTCACGAAGGCGCTCATGTTCTCGATCACGCCCGCGATGCGCAGGTAACTCTTGCGGCTCATGCTCGCAGCTCGGGCCGCAACCTTCTGGGCGGCGAGGGCGGGTGTCGTCACGATGACGACCTCGGCACGGGGCAGCATCTTGGCGAGACCCATCTGCACGTCGCCAGTGCCGGGGGGCATGTCGATAAGCAGATAGTCCATGTCGCCCCAGCGAACGTCTTGCAGGAAGTGCTGTACCGCACGATTCAAGATGAGGCCGCGCCACATCAGCGCGCTCTCTTCTTGATCGACGAGGAACCCCATCGACACGACCTTGAGTCGGCCCTTGCCGATCTTGCGCTGATTGGGCACGATCTTGGCTGACTGGCCGGTTGCGGTATCGATACCTTCAGATTCAGAACCGTTGGTTGGAGCACCCTCGAGCCGGCCCTCGATGCCGAGCATGCGAGGTACCGAATAGCCCCAGATATCGGCGTCGAGCACACCGACCGTGAAACCTTGGCTTGCGATTGCGGCGGCCAGATTAACGGTGACCGAGCTCTTGCCGACCCCACCCTTGCCACTGGCGATCATGACCACCCGAGTCGACGGCGAAACCTCGTTGTCAGGCGGATTCTCGGCGACGCGTTTGCGAGCGATCGCCATGACCTCGGCCTTTTCGGCCTGATCGAGTTCAGTCCAATCGATCTTTACCTTGTCGACGCCGGGCAGTTGCTCGACTCGGCCGACGACGTCTTTCTTGATCTGGGCCCGCAGCGGACAACCCATCGTCGTCAGTGCAATAGTCACCCGCGCTGTGCCGTCATCACCCAGAGATGCGGCCGGCACCATGCCCAGTTCAACGATCGAGCTTCCGAGCTCGGGGTCGATGACACCACGCAGCACTGCCATGATGTCGTCGGTCGTCGCCCGCTCAGTTGCTGTGCCCGTGTCGCGTACTGAACTGTCGCTAACTGAACTGTCGCCTGGTGATCGAGTCACTTCGTCAGCCTATCGCTCTTTAACCCGGCATCGGCCGTGTTATATCAAGAGGCGCGGTACGATCACGCAGATGGAACCGCAGGCCCGCCTCGATGTGCTGAAGGCGCTTGGCGACAACACGCGCTACGCGATTTATCTCGAGTTGGCTCGTTCGGCATCACCGCTCGCGACCGCAGACATTGCGAACTCGCTCGACCTGCACGCCAACACGGTGCGACCTCACCTTGAGCGCATGCGCGAGGTCAGGTTGCTCGAGGTGCAGATCGACGTTCGGGCCAGTCGCGGTCGGCCACAACATCTGTATTCACTGGCTTCAGATGCGCCGTCGCTCGGGCTCGAACCGCCCGTGTTTCCAACGCTGGCCCGCATGCTGCTGCGCCTCGCCGAAACCGCGGGCCTCGATGCTGAAGACGCAGCCGAAGCCGGACGCGAGCAAGGCGCCATCGAGGCCCAGCGCAGCACTGTCGACGGTGACGTCGAACGGGTCGTTGATCACCTCTCGAAGTTCGGCTTTGATCCTGAGATCGTCAGCGACAACCTCGACCAACCCGATGATTTCACGGTGTGCTTTACGAACTGCCCATTTGCGGACCTTGCCAAAGTAAATCCCGACATCGTGTGCAGCCTGCACCGTGGCATGCTCGACGGCTTTGTCAAAGGATCAGCCGTCGAGATCGTGTCGTTCCGCGACGTCGCCGACCGCCAACCCTGCCAAGCCGACCTCACGTTCGCATAGTTGCTTCGGTCGCCGTGCGACCGACCCGTTCGCACGGAGCCACGGGTCAGGCCGGCAAGGCCTGAAGTTATGCTGTATCGAAGTGCCAGGCGGCGAAGAAGACCACGCCGGCAATGACACTGCCGATGCCTGCGACCACGTAGCTGACTTCGTAGCTCCATTGATCTCGCAGCACCCCGAGTAGGTAAGGGCCGCCGGCGACACCGAGGCCGGTAACGATCAGCTGGCAGAACGAATAGATGCGTGGGTAGTTCGTGACCCCGAACCGATCAGCGAGCACCAACGGCTGCAACATCAAGAGGTTGCCAATCGTTGCGCCGAAGACAGCGGTTGCGATCACCAGCTCGGTTCGGGACGCGCCACCACTCATCATGAAGAGAGCGACACCTTGGATCACCGCGAGCGTGCCGGTGAACGTGATCAGCTTCACCCGCGATGCCACGACCCCGCCGATAAGGCGAAAAATGACCGACGTTCCGGCCACGACCGACACCAATAGGGTTCCAGTCGCAGCATCAACGCGTTCGGTACCCATCTTGGCCAGTTGCGCGATGCCACCGACTTGCGCGGCCATTGCAAAAACGAATGCAACGGTGACGAGCACAAAGAAGATCGAGCGAACCGCTTCTTCGTAGCCGACGCCTGATGCGCCAGCGGCGACTGCGGCTGGCGAGCCATCGCCATCAGGCGCTTGCCCGCGCGCTGCTGGGTCGGGCCACATCCACAGCAGCGTTGCCGAGATAACCACCAACGCAATGAGTGCCAACAAGGGCATGGCGCCTGCCATACCTCGACGGTCGATCCACCATGCTGCGAACACCGTGATCGTTAGACCACCGACGGACAGCCCCGTCGATGCGACCGACAGAGCGACCGACCGCTTCTGTTGAAACCATCGCGTCACCAACGTCGTCGATGGCACCAACCCCGACAACCCGGTACCAACCGCAAAGATGACATAGCTCGGGTACAGCGTCAGCAAGCGGGTCGATCGGCCGATCAAGATCAACCCGAGCGCCATGATCACGCCGCCGACTCCCACTGAGATGCGCAGGTCGCGTTCTTGAATCACCGGGGCAATAAGGCGCCCGGTGACCGCGCTTACGACAAAGAACATCGAGGTTGCGAGCGAAACCGACGAAACCGACAGGCCGTACTCATCGGTGATCGCTTCGAGATATACGGCGAGACCGTAGAAGCCAAGACCAGAGTTGACCATCAGCGATACAAAGACCGCGCCGACGACGAACCAGCCATCGAATTTCTGCGGTGTGTCTTGGGCAGACCGCGGGCTCATTTGCACTGGCTGAGCCTAGTTGCGAGCCATCTATCGACGTACTAACAACGCAGGTACTTCGGCCCTGAACTGAAGGCTGGGAATGAGTTGGCGGTATATTCGGTTTAGATACTTCGCACGCATCACTGTGCCAGGAGGCCCCACGATGATCACTCTTACCGACGACGCAGCCGTCAAAGTCGGCGCTCTGCTCGAACAAGAAGGCGAAGAAGACCTCGCTCTGCGAGTCGCGGTACGCCCCGGCGGCTGCTCGGGCTTCAGCTACGAGATGTTCTTCGACTCTGATCGCAACGACGATGACACCACTCTCGACTACTCGGGTGTGCAGGTCGTGGTAGACGCTTCGAGCGCAATGCTGCTCGAAGGCGCAACCCTCGACTACAAAGACGGCATCCAAGAGACCGGGTTCTCGATCAACAACCCGAACGCCCAGCGCACCTGCGGCTGCGGCCAGTCGTTTAGCTGACACTCAGCTTCCGACATCTGAATATCGCTGACGCGAGCCTGGTAACCCTTACGGAACTGCCAGGCTCGTTTCGCGTCTCGCCGTATCTACGCTGCACCGGTGCTTGCATTCACGGTTGATGGCGAAGCAGTCGAAGTTCGCGACGATGGGGCCTCACTCTTGTCGACGCTGCGCGATCGGCTTGGCAAACGCTCGCCCAAAGACGGCTGTAGTCCGCAGGGTCAGTGCGGGTGTTGCACTGTGCTGGTCGATGGCCAGCCACGGGTTGCCTGTGTAACACCGACCCGTCGAGTTAGCGGCCGCACGATCACCACCCTCGACGGCTTCGACCCTGCCGAGCAAGACCGCTGGGCGTCAGCATTCTGTTCGACCGGTGCAAGTCAATGTGGTTTCTGCACGCCCGGCATCATCGTGCGGCTCGCCGGCCTCGAGGCCAAGAAGCCCGATGCTGGCACCGACGATGTGCACAAGGCTCTCGCCGCCCACCTCTGCCGCTGCACTGGTTGGCAGACGATCACCGAAGCGTGGCAGGCCCGAGAGAACCCTGCCGATTCGAGCAATGCCGAGGCTGGCGCACAACGAGCGTCGATCGAGGGTCGCACACCCCAGCAGGTCGCGCCCGCCGTGGCGCTCGGCAACGGCGGCTTCGCCGACGACCTGGCCCCCGATGATGCACTCGTTGCCGTTCGTCGGGCCGACGGTGAATGGATCGTCGGCGAAACGGTGCACCAGGCAAACGAGGCGGCTGGCAAGATTCAGGGCCGCCGTACCACCCTTGAGCCAGTGCATCCGCTTGAGCTTCCCGAAGGTGACTGGGCCGCGACCCTGCAGACGTCGTGGGTCGAGCCGGCGTACCTCGAAACCGACGCAGCATGGGCCCGGCCCGGCGAACCGGCCGTGTCGCCATTGGCGAACGGTGGTGCCTTTGGCGCCAAGCTGTCGTCGCCGGTCACCGAGGTCGCTGAACGGCTCGCCACCGAACATGGCCGACCGGTGCGCGTGCTGTTCAGCCGCGAGGACGCAATCCGTCTCGGCCCCAAGCGGCCGCCCATCGCCGCCGGCATGCGCCCTGACGGCACTGGGGTTCTGCGGGTTGTCGCAACCCCCGGAATCGACGAGGCGATCACTGCCGTCGCCCCCGGGCTGGCTATCGAACATGTGACGGTGCCTGGAGAGCTCACGACTTCGGCGGATGTGCGCGGCGCTGGTTGGGTCGAAGCAATCGCGCTCGCGACGTTGGCCCGAGGCACGAACGAGCGGGTGACACTTCCGGAGGGTGGCTGGGCCGAAGCAACGATCCGCGATGACGGTTCGCTGCACATTGTCGTCGGAGCCGGCGAAGTCCTCGACCCCGTAGTGCTACGCAGCTACTGCATTGGCGCCGCACACATGGCGACGAGCATGGCGATGTCCGAATCGATCACCGTGAACGAGGCCGGACTCGTGCAGGACCTCACGATTCGATCGCTCGGCATCATGCGAGCCTCAGACATGCCGTTCGTGACCGTCGAAATCGCGCCTGAAGATGGCCCCTCGGTAAACGGAAGTGACGCGGTGTTTGCAGCGGTCGCGGCGGCAACATCGCTGGCTCACCAAGCCACCGTTTGGCCGATGAGCTGATACCCATTGGGGACACTCCCCCAATGCGAAAACGCTGCGAGCGATCAATACTGCGGCTATGACACTTCGACGGTTTGGCGTGCTCGCCCTTGTGATGGTTGCGCTGCTGGTCACTGCCTGTCGCCAGTCTGAGACTGCGGAATCCCTGGAGCAGGTAACGAACCCAACCGCTGTCATACCGGCGCCGACGGCGACACCTGAAGACGTCTCGGTCACCCAGCTGCCCGGCGCGGTAACCACAGGCCAAGAGGCCTTCACGATTCCGACCAGTGGTCGCATCGAAACAGGAACCCCGGTAGTGATCGGCGTTGGAAACCCCGTTGGCCTAAGCCCTGACGGATCGGCCGTAATCACAACCGCAGCCCACCCCGGTGGGTTCTTGAGCTGTGAGGCCAGTCCCGCAGAAGCCTTCTGGCTCGTACCGCTCGACGGGTCACCGCGCAGGCTCTTGAGCGAGCACCAAATTCACAGTGCAGGCCTCGACAGCTTCTCGACCCACGACGGCAAAGCTCTCTGGATGCAATGGTGCGACGGATTCCCGATCGGTCCTTACGTTGCATCGATCAGCGACCCTGGCGAGCTCAGCGACATCGAGCTGATTGAGCTGCCGTACGAGCCCGGCAACGAGCTTGGGAATCCTCGCTGGCTCGACGACGGCACGATCGAAGTCGCGCTCTCCGGGCAGGGCATAGCGACCATGCTCATCGTGGATCCATCGTCAGGCTCCGTAACCCGTTCACGCGAAGTACCGCTGAACGAAGCGTTCCCGCAGCCCAAGCCGTGGCAGTGGGATGCAGTGACTGAGCGATGGGCGGTACCCCTGACCTCCGGCGCGGAGCTTGCCATCCCCGGTCTCCCAAGCGACCACAACGACTTCCGCACCCCCGTCGTGCACCCAACGATGCCAATCGCATTCTTGCCGATGCCCAGCGAGACCCCAGAGTGGATTCAGGTTGTCGCCGTGCCGCTCTCCGATGACCTCGAGATCGCTTCGGGTGTCGCTCCGACAACTCCCCTTGTCGGCAGTTGGGCTACGCAGACCGAGACACTCTTGGCGTTGCGAGATGGCGAGAGCTGGTTGATGCAACGCCTTGACCCTGTCGATGACTGTGTAGCCGACCTGTTCATTCGATCGCTCAGCGGCGTTGATCAGCCAATCGACTCGGGCCTTGCGCTAGGTACATTGTCGAATCCACTCGCCGCAGGTGATACGGCCATGTTCACAAGCGGGTGCACACGCGGACCACAGAGCCTGATCTGGGCGTCGCTCGATCTCGATGGTACAAATGGTCCCGAGCTCGCGATCGAGTCGATCGCCAAGATGCCATTCGCGACCACCACGTACTTCTGGGGTTTCGAGGTTCGTGACGACCGGCTTGAAGCGGCCTTTGGCGACTACCGTCTCGACACCATCGTGACGCTGGACCGAGACGGAATCTTGCAGGCTTCATCGACGGGCGACGAGGGATATGGGCCGCGGGTGCGCGATCCACTGTGTGAAATCTCGACGCCGTTCCCTTCCGGCTGGAGCATCAACATCGCAGGAGGCGGTGCCGGTGGCATGCAGCTGCGCCACCCGTCGGGGGCCAACGTTCTCGCCTTCTGCCGACAAGACGACGTCCTTGCCGAGTTCAGCATCGACCCACGAACCAACCCCCAGGCCAGCCCGTCAGAAGCCGTCGACGTGGGCACCTACGACGTTGAGTCCTGGAACTCGCCCCGGGAAACCCTCAACGGCATGCGATGGCGTCTCGCCACGGCTGCCAACGGGCAACCGGGCCGATCCTCAGTTCTCGAGGTCAACGCCGGTGATCGCACGGTCTATGCGCTAGCCGATGCACCAGGCGCGGCCGGCCTCGACCCCGATCTGGTGGGCGCCATGTCAGAGATCCTCAGCGGAATGCAGGTTGGCTCGATCCAAGGCTGAGACCGCCCCCATCACATGCGATACCCTCATCGTGTGACGAAACCTGTTGGGCCCTACACGCCCGTTCTCAAAGTTGGCGATTGGGTGATCTGCTCGGGCCAGATCGCATTGCGTGATGGCTCATTGATCGACGGCGGCGTCGGCGAGCAAGTAACCCAGGCACTCACAAACATGGCCGGGCTGCTCGAGAGCCAGAGCGCTGCCATGAGCGACGTCGTTAAGACCACGGTATTTCTGGTCGACATGGACGATTACGCCGAAATGAACGAGGCGTACATCGCAGGTTTCGGTGATCATCGCCCGACCCGCTCAGCGATCGCGGTAGCGGCCCTGCCCATCGGGGCTCAGGTCGAGATCGAGGCGTGGGCATACGTCGGGGGGAAATGACATGGGCGGCACGATCGTCATCATCATCGTCTTGGTACTGGCGCCCATCGGCATCTTGATGAGCAGCAGCATCTTCGTTGCGGTCTTCTCGAGTCTGCTCAACCGCGACGTTGACACAACCCACGAAGGCACCGAGCTCGCTCAACTCGCAGAGACCGGCAGCTCGCTGCTCGAGTAGGGCGCGGCGGCTAAAGCTGCTCAGTCAATATCGCGGCTGCGCAGCGCCCAGGTGGTGAGCGCAATGCCCGCCATCGCGAACAGCACCGGAACCAGGATGGCTGCGGCGTCGGCGCGATCGGCCAACGGCACGCTGCGTTCGGTGCCCCATTCGACAATGGTGAGCAGGTAGCTGCGAATCGCGAACCGGGCGGGACCATCGCCAAAGTTGGCCACGACGTTTTCCCACACGACGATGTAGGCCAGCCCAAGCCACAGACCAGAGCGGTACCGCAGGCCAAGCCAGAGGAAGAACCCGCCGTAGGCAAGCACCCCGACGATGGCAGCAAGCGCGACCGGGCCAGCCAAGCCTGCCTGACCCGACACGAGCGCAGCAATTACGAGCGGTACCACTGTCACCGGAATCAACACCGAGGCTGTGGCCAGAAGCGCTGCTGCCGCCAGGTGCCAACGCGCGGTCGGCTTGAGCCACAGGTACACGAGCAGTCGATCCTCGACCAGATTGCCGAGCAGCGGGCTCGCGAGCATGAGCGTGATCAGCGGCACCATCAGGCTGATGCCGTAGAGCCCCACCGCAAAGATTGCCGCGTCGATGGGGTCCGCTGCGCCTCTCGACAAGACCGCGGCAACGATGGCGATCAGGCCGAGTGCAGCCGCGCCAATGACCCGGCCACGCGTGAACTGGCTGCGCAGCAGTATCTGATAGAACGCGGGAATCGATTTCGACGCTGGCACCGACGCGGTTGCGGCGGCCGTCATGCTGACACCAAGTAGCGAAAGACACTCTCGAGGTCTTCGTCGAGCGGCCGCACTTCGAACAACCGAGCGCCGCAGCGCTGCGAGACGGGCGCGACGGCTCGACTGAACGCCGCAATATCGGTCGTGTCGACACGAATGTCGCTTCCGGACAATTGCACCGACGTCACGTGCAGCTGCTTGACCAACTCGGCGGCAAGGCTCCGCGGTCGATCGGTACGCACCTTGACTTGGCGCGGCCGATCGTCCATCAGCGCTCGAATTTCACGGAAGTCACCCTGCGCTGCCAGGCGCCCATTGGTGATCACGACGACGTTGGAACCAAAGCGCTGCACCTCTTCGAGTACGTGACTCGACACGATTACGGCCCGGCCTTGCGATGCGAGGTGATGGAACAGTTCAACCATGTGCACCCGCTGGCGCGGATCGAGACCGCTCAGGGGCTCATCGAGCAAGATCACCCGAGGATTGTGAACGATCGCTTGCGCCAGCTTGACTCGTTGGCGCATGCCTTTGCTGTAGGTCGGCAACCGTCGATCGTCATCGGCGTCGAGTTCGACCAGACCAAGCATGCGGCGCGCTTCGCCCTGGGGATCTGCCACACCTTGAAGCTGGGCCGAGGCACTCACAAACTGCAAAGCCGTCATCGATCCAAACACCGACTCTTGCTGAGGTGCAAGCCCGATCTCGGATGCGACCAACGGGTCGGTGCGAGGGTCGCGGCCCAGCACCCGAATCGAACCATTGGACGGAGCCGCAAGACCGCACAGCATGCGCAGCATGGTTGACTTGCCCGCTCCGTTTGGTCCAAGCAGTGCAGTGACGCCCGGCCGCACCGCAAACGATACGTCGCTGACAGCAACGAGATCGCCGAACCACTTGGAGACCCGATCGACGACGACCAACGCATCTGGCGGCGGCGGCTCGGGCGGTGGGCCAACGTCGATCTGCAAACGCTGACTCGCGTCTGGTGGCGGTGGTGGCGCCGATGGTGCGGTCATCGCTCGACCTCGATGTGCTGATAGCGCCACCAGGCAGCGACAAGACTGATCACCGTGTACCCAACAGCTGCGGCGATCACTACGGCCCCGGAACGATCTTCGAAGGCCGCCACCGTGAAACTCACGTCGCCCATGATGTGCTCTGACGCCTTACCCATGACATCGCCCGGCGAGGCCATCGCCAACCAGTTACTAACGTTGGTTCCTTCGGTCAGACCAACAGCCACCCCGCCTGAGATCAACATGAAACCAACAATTGCGAGGCTCGCAATCCCCCAGCGACGAGGGATCGACGAGATGAACACGCCGATGCCGGTGAAAAGTGCTGCGGCCAGGGTCCCGGCAACGATGGCGCGAGCCATGACCTCGATGAAGCCCCTTATGCCGTCGGGACCCGCTCCGGCGAACGTGTAGCCCAACACCAAGAACACGATCGGGCCAACGGTGACAATCAGCAACACCGCAAAGATGCCAAGGGCCCGTGCGATCACATAGGTCGTGCGAGTTAGCGGTGATGCCAGATACATCGCCAGCATGCCGTTAGTGCGATCGGTGGTGATCACACCGGGAGCCACCGAGGCCGTAAAGAGAAATACAGCGAACCCGGTGATATTGAAGTACTCGCCGTAGCCGATCAGGTCAGGGATGATCTCGCCGCCAAGGAACGCGGCTGCACCCGCAAGAACGATGGCGGGCAAGAACGAGATGAGAATCGCAAGCGCGGGCGCGATTTTGTGTCGGGCGGCCCGCTTGAGGCCAAGGGCGCGCCGCACGCTGTGCAGTGCCAAGCTGCGCATCGCCCACCCAGCTCCGGCCCGCTCTCCGTCATAGGACCGGTAGCCGAGGTCGTGAATCTGCGAACTCACTGCCACACGCTCGCCTCTGGCATCGCCGACGATTCAAGAAATACGTCTTCGAGTGACAACGTCTGATCGGTCAACCGCCGCAAGCCGACGCCCGTGGACGCAACGGCATCGCGAACCCGATCATGAACAAACCACGGATCATCGGTCGGACCAGCGATATCAACGTGCAGTCGCTGAGCGTCGACGCGGACAACCAACCCCGCACGAGCAAGTTCAGCGGCAACAGCCTCGTGGCCAGCGTCGAGCTCGACCATGATGCCGGTGCGGGCCCCGCGCATGTCGTGCAGGTTGCCGCTTAGCTGCACGGCTCCGTCGGCGATGATGACGACCGAGTCGCACACGCGCTCAACTTCTTCAAGAAGGTGAGACGACATCACGATGCTGATGCCGTACACGTTGCCGATCCGATGAATGAGTTCGAGCATCGCGTCTCGCTGCACCGGATCGAGCCCATCGGTTGGCTCATCGAGGAGCACCAACGCAGGATCGTGCGCGATTGCAGCCGCTAGTTTCACCCGCTGGCGTTGCCCTGTCGACATTGTTCCGATCGGGCGGAATCGCTCTTCGCCGAGACCCACCAACCAGAGTGCGTCGCTGGCCCGCTCGGTGCTCGCTTGAAACGGCAATCCATGAAGTTGGGCGAGATGACGAACCAGGTCGGCCGCTTGAACGTCTTCAGGAAGATGGTGATGTTCTGGTGAATAGCCGATGCGAGATCGCACCTCGGGGCCAGCGGTCGCCGGATCATGGCCGAGCACGCTGAGTTCGCCGCCGCTGCGCTTTTCGACACCGAGCACCATTGACAGCAACGTCGTTTTGCCCGCACCGTTTGAGCCGAGCAAGCCGGTGATGCCGGGCGCGATATTCAGTGTGACGTTGCTAAACACCGCAGTGTCGCCGAACCGTTTCGTCAGTCCGGTCGCCGAGATGACGCTCGGCGACGGCGGTGACGGGGGTAGCTCGGGCACCGCTGACGTAAAGGCCATTACGGCAACGCTAACCCTCGCGATGCCCTAGCGACATCCACCTTGAGCACGATTTGCGATGGGGCTCAGTCGTCGATGCCGAGAAACGACAGCAGCTGTTGCACGCAGATTGACAGCGGTTGCGATGTGTCAACGTTGACTTCGGGTCGCGGTGGAGCCTCGTAGGGCGCCGAGACACCAGTAAATACGGGGATCTCGCCGGCACGAGCCTTGGCGTAGAGACCCTTAACATCTCGTGCTTCGCAGACGTCGAGCGGTGTGTCGACGAAGATCTCTGCGAACGACCCTTCGGGATGCAACGCGCGAACCGCCTCTCGATCAGCCACATACGGTGACACGAATGCGGTGAGCACAATCAGCCCTGCGTCTTGAAACAATCGGCACACATGGCCGATTCGACGAATGTTCTCGGTGCGATCTTCGGGAGAAAAGCCGAGGTCTGCATTGAGCCCAAACCTGACATTGTCGCCGTCGAGTACATACGCGGCCATGCCACGCTCAACGAGTGCCTCTTCGAGGGCAAATGCGAGCGTTGACTTGCCCGAACCAGACAGGCCGGTAAACCACAGCGTGCGAGAGCCGTGTCCGAATTTTGCAGCTCGCTCAGAACCCCCAACTCGGCCCTCAGCCCGAACAATATTCTCAGAGACCGGCTTCTCAGAGACAGGGCTTTGAGACACAGGGTTCTGAGAGGGCGGGTTCGTGGGAACAGAGTCAGCCATCGATGAAGCCGCCAGCGACCATCATCGCGAAGATCTGCTCGACGCACTCTTCGGTGGTCTGTACCGACGTGTCGACTCGAAGGTCGAAGTCGGTCGGGCGTTCATAGGTCGAGGAGACACCCGGGAACTGAGGAATATCGCCTCGTTCGGCGGCTTCGTAGAGACCATTGGGGTCACGTTGGCGACATACCTCAAGCGGCGTGTCGACGAAGACTTCGAGGTACTGATCGGTGCCGATCAGCTCACGGGCTTGCTCGCGAACGCTGGCCTTGGGGGCCGAAAGCGCTGCGACCGCAATGAGACCTTGGCTATTGATGAGACGTGCGACTTCGGCGACGCGCCGAAGGTTTTCGCTGCGCTCTTGGGCGCTAAACCCTAAATCACGGCTAATACCCATGCGAACGTTCTCGCCGTCGAGGCGAACCGCCGTCTTGCCCAAGTCAAAGAGTCGACGAGCCAAGCCGGTGGCGATGGTCGACTTGCCCGCAGCGCTCAAACCGGTGAGCAAGATCGTGCAGGAGCGCTGGTCGAGTCGCGCCGAACGCTCGGCCTCGGAGATCTCTGAAACTTGGTGAATCAGGCTGGCCTCAGGCGCTTGGTCCCACGCAGATGACACGCCGATGGTCATGCCAGCAGCGACGGTTGCGTTCGTGAGCCGATCGACCAGCACGAATGAGCCGGTCTGGCGATTCGTCGCGTAGGGGTCGAACAAAAGCTCACGGTCGGAGGTAATCGCGCACACCGCAATGTCGTTTAGATCTAGCTCGGCGGACTGCTCGCGTTCGAGGGTGTTGATATCGACGCGGTGGCGGATCGCGGTCACCGACGCATTGCTCATGCCGTTGCAAGACTGCATCAGATACTGGCGACCAGGAACAAGCCGATCGGCCGACATCCAGACGAGTGAGGCGTCGATGTCATGGGCTTTGAGCGGGTTGTCGTCGACCTTGACTAGCAGGTCACCACGGCTGACGTCGATCTCGTCGGTGAGCGTGATGGTGACTGCTCGACCAGGACCTGCGACATCAAGATCACCGTCGAAGGTAACGATGCGAGCGACCGACGATTCGATGCCTGACGGCAACGAGACAACCCGGTCACCGGGTCGAACCATGCCTGACGAAATCGTGCCGGCAAACCCGCGAAAGTCGAGATCAGGCCGCACAACCATCTGTACTGGTAGCCGAAAGCGCTCGACATCGACGCCGACCTCGACATCAACCGTCTCAAGGTGCTCCATCAGGGTCGGGCCTGCGAACCACGAGAGGTTGTTACCGGCATCGACGACGTTGTCTCCGAGCAGCGCCGACATTGGCAAGAAGTAGGGATTGACAAGATCGAGTGTCTTGGCAAAGTCCCGATACTCGTCGCAGATTTCATGGAATCGCGACTCGGACCACTCGGCCAGATCCATCTTGTTTACCGCAACGACGACGTTGCGGATTCCCAACAGGCTTGCGATGTAGGTGTGGCGTTTGGTTTGGGCCATCACGCCGTAACGGGCATCGATCAAAATGATCGCCAATTGACAGGTTGATGCCCCCGTGACCATATTGCGGGTGTACTGCTCATGGCCTGGCGTGTCCGCGATGATGAACTTGCGGCGCGCGGTCGAGAAGTAGCGATACGCAACGTCGATCGTGATGCCTTGCTCGCGTTCGGCCTTTAGGCCATCGGTGAGCAGCGCAAGGTCGGGCTCGTCGCCAGTTGTGCCCTGGGTCGTCGAGTCCGCTTCGAGTGACGCCAGCTGATCTTCGTAGATCATCTTGGAGTCATGCAGCAGACGACCAATCAACGTCGACTTGCCATCGTCGACTGAGCCGCAGGTCAAGAAGCGCAGCAGGTCTTTGCTCTCGTGCTCAGCGAGGTAGGCCTCGATATCGGTGGCGATGAGTTCTGATTGATGCGACATTAGAAGTAGCCCTCGCGCTTCTTTTCTTCCATCGAACCTGATTGGTCAAAGTCGATTACTCGACCTTCTCTCTCTGATCGGGTGGCGAGCAGCATCTCTTGGATGATCTCGGGCATCGTGGTCGCCGTTGACTCGACAGCACCCGATAGCGGGTAGCAACCGAGGGTGCGAAAGCGCACCGATCGCATCTCGGGTTCTTCGCCCGGTTCAAACCGGAACCGTTCGTCGTCGACCATGATGAGCACGCCATCGCGCTCAACGACTGGGCGCATTGCCGAATAGTAGAGCGGAACGATCTCGATATTCTCGAGATGGATGTACTGCCACACATCGAGTTCGGTCCAGTTGCTGATCGGGAACACCCGAATGCTCTCGTCAGAGTTCACCCGGCCGTTGTAGAGGCTCCAGAGTTCGGGGCGCTGATTTTTTGGATCCCACCGATGGTTGCGATCGCGGAAGCTAAAGACCCGCTCTTTGGCCCGAGACTTCTCTTCGTCACGCCGGGCGCCGCCGAATGCGGCATCGAATCGGCCGGCATCAAGCGCTTGTTTGAGACCCTCAGTTTTCATGATGTTGGTGTAGTTCTTTGACCCATGGTCAAACGGGTTGATCCCAGCGGCAACGCCCTCGGGATTCGAGTGCACGATGAGCTCAACCCCAAGTTCGGCGGCTATGCGGTCTCGGAATGTGATCATCTCGCTGAACTTCCACGTCGTGTCGACGTGGAGCAGAGGGAACGGGATTCGGCCGGGATGAAATGCCTTGCGCGCAAGGTGTAACAGCACCGATGAGTCCTTGCCGATCGAGTACAGCATCACGGGTCGTTCGAACTGCGACACCACCTCTCGGATGATGTGAATCGCCTCAGACTCAAGCTGCTTGAGATGCGTCAATCGGACTTCGGCCGGAAGGGTCGCGGCTGCCATGTTTCCATCCAGAGTTTGGAGTAGCGAACGCGCGAGTTTAGCGGCGCCCTGCACCTAGCCTGCGTTGCTACGCCTAGCCTGCGTTGCTGAGAGGTGCGGGCGTCACGTTCATTAACGCGCTCGGCACGGCTGACAATCGGGCGCCTGGATCGGGCTCGGTTGCCATGAAGACGAGAGCCGCAAGACTGCTGGCCAGTCGTCGAGCCATGAGAGGGCATCCACCGACTTGGTCACCACTCGTGCGCCCAGACAGCATCGCGCCGTATGAGGCGTCGTTAACGACGGTGGTCGCATCTGCCATGGTCCAGCCCTTGCGGAGTTTCAAACCAAACACATCAAGCATCTCAACGTAGAGCAACGAGTAGAACTTGTGGCGCCGCTCGCTGGCTTCGGCGAGGGCTTCTGCCATGGTGTCAGAACACTTCGCAGTGGTCGTCAGGGCCAAGGCTGCGACGAGCACCCCCGACTGCACGTCGTTGCGCATGAAGTTCATCGTCGTCGAAGCAAACGTTGAGAGCAGGCGTTGCAACATTGCCGTGAGCTCATCGGCGGTCGCTGCGGTTCGAGCGTCGGCGAGTATCGGCGCCATACTCTCAGTCAAAGGTTGGCGCAGGCCTGACGGAGTCGTGATGACGTGCGTTATGAGTGCTTCGTGGAACGCCTCTTGTGGCGTCGTCGGGCCAGCGCCAAAGACCCGATAGGCCGACGGCCGCGGAACCCCCGATAGCCCGATCGCAGTTGCCAGCGTTACCGAGCCAACCCCAGCAGGGCCGACTGAGGCCAGCATCTCCACACCCGCCTCGATCAATGCGCTGCGTGCCTGCTGTGCCGTAAATTTTCGTTTGCCCATACCCAAGCTCCCGGCGCGAGTCTACGCGAAGCAGCATCCTGGACCCATGACCCAACGGGGGGAGAGGCAAGACTTCACACGTTTGAAACAATTCGCTCAGAGCTGGCTCAGTGCTCACTCAGGGTCACCGCGGTCGCCGAAACGGCGCCCGGAAGCAGCCAGCGGGCCACTACTACGCGGGGCACCTCAGCACTCACGGTGACCGAGATGATGTCTCGGTCCTCAGCCGCCGAGGGTCGCCGATCGACGCGTATATCGACTATCGGACCCGCAAAGGGCAGGGCAGAGTTGGCGATCTCCTCGGCTGAGGCATCGGGGTCGACTGCCAGCGATCGGGCGACTTCACGCGCCGCGTGTGTGACCGAAACTTGGCCAACAATCAGCACCCCGACCTGCGCCGCCAGTAACAACAGCACGAACACCACCGGCACGATCAACGCAAACTCGATGCTCGATTGACCACGCTCCTGATCAGGTGCAGAGTTGCTCTCAGATGAGGTGCCGCTCACGGAAGCATCGACACGATGCGTTCAATGATCTGATCGAAGAAGTCGCCAATGGCTCCGGTACTGCCGGCCCACGCAACGATCAACATCGCGATCGTCGCAGCGGCGATCAACACCAGCGCGTACTCGGCGGTGGTTTGCCCGCGTTCGTCTGTGAACCTGGTCTCTTTGATCTGGCTTCGCATGGTCGTCATTGCAACATGTCCTGTTCGTAGGTTGAGGTTTGGATAGGGGAAGCACCGATGGTTACTGACTCAGCGAACTGAAGGCGTCGACAATGATTGGCGCAACGGTCAAGATGAGAAACGCTGGCAACACGCACATGATGAGCGGAAGCAACATCTGCACCGGCAGCCGTCGGGCTGCGGTCTCGGCCTGGCGACGTTGATCGTCACGAAGCGCGCTGCTGATCTCGCCCAACGCCTCACCAATCGCGACGCCCTGAGTTTCGTAGGCTTCGAACGCCTCGATGAAGGGTCGCGACGACGACCCAAGGTTGGCGATGACCACGGCCAGCACGTCTGACCACGCCCGCCCGAGCCGATGGAGTGTGACCGCCTCGACAAGCTCGTCGGTAACTGGTCCGTGCAGCTGATCTGCAATCACACCGACGGTCGCGTCAGATCCCAGACCGGCTCGAACGCCAACCGCATAGAGATCGACCACTTCAGGAAGCTCATTCCCGATTGCGTATTGGACCGTATTGCGCCGTCTTCGCTGAGAGATGATCGACACAACCACTGCCACGGTCGCTGCAAGAGGAACCACGAGCGGCATGACGATCGCGATCACCGCCAGCACCGCAACGGTGCGGCCGACATATCGATCCTGATGCGGGTCTGGCCGCCGTCCGGCACGACGCCTGAACCAACCGCCGAACGCCGTGAGCCCGCCTTGTCGACCTGCATCGCGCTCGCGGGCAGCCACGAATCGCGCTGGTTGTACTGTCAGCGCGCGGCCCGCGAGGATTGCGACAGCCCCGATTACTGCAACGCACCCTGACGCCATCATCGGGCGGCGCGCTGCAGCAGCGATTTCATCCACACTGCGCCCGCCAACTCAAGGCCGATACCGGCCGCGAGACACAGCCGCCCAAACCCCGTGCGGAACAACGTCATCGATGACTCATTGCCAAAGGCGATGCCGAGCACTACGAAGCCAGCCGGCAGTAACGCCAGAACCCGCATTGATAGCTCGGCTTGAGCAATCAACGCCCGAGTCTCGCGATGCAGCGCGGCGCGGGCGCGCATTGCACGTGCCGCATTCTCAAGTGCATCGGCGCCGCCGCCTTCACCTAGGGCGAGGAGTCCCAGCAGTGCAGCCACGGCTCTGAGTTCACTCGAATCTTCGCGTTCAGCGAGTGCCTGCCATGCGCGATCGAGCGGTTGTCCGAGCTCAGTCGCGGCGACGACCCCGTCAATGCCAGCTGCCAACGGACCCTTTGTCGTCGTGCGGGCACGACGAACGGCCTGCTCGAGCGACCCGCCGGCGCGCATCGAGCGGGCCACCGTGTCGAGCACAAACGGAACCGCCTCGGCCAGCGCTTCGCTTCGACGGTTTCGTCGCACCAACAAAACCGTCGCCGGCAACACCGTCGTGGCAGCGGCCACCAGTGCGGTGACAATCGGCGAAGCAACCGCCAGTGAGACCGGCACGAGCACCACCGCTGCGATCGGGGCGATCCCCAACGCTTCGCTCGCCTGCGGCGAAAGGTTTGCTGCCACGCATAGGCGACCAAACCAGCCTCGGTCAGAAACTGCGTCAAGCGTGCCTTTGGTAGCCGAGCGGGTCCTGTCACCGGGCGGCCCGCCCGTAGCCCCACCCAAGAGCCGCAGGACCGGATCAGCCACGAGCAGCCTCGCAATGATCAACCTTCGACGCGATCCATGCTCGTCCATGGCTGGTGATCGCCCCATCGCGGACAAGCCAACGGGAGTCGGGCAGCGCGTCACCGACGTGTTCTTTGGTGACCGCAAGTACCGCGTCGACACGTCGATGACCACCGTCGGCGCGCCGCAGATGAACGACCAGTGAAAGCGCGGCCAACACCTGGGAGCGAGCCAACGCCGAAGGCATGGCGACATCGCTCATGAGCACCATCGACACCAGACGATCGATCGCCTCGACCGGGCCGTTCGCATGGCAGGTCGACAGCGAACCCTCGTGCCCGGTGTTCATTGCTTGCACCATGTCGAACGCTTCCGCGCCACGGACCTCTCCAACGACCAATCGGTCGGGCCGCATCCGAAGCGCGTTGCGAACCAGCGCACGAATCGTGACCTCGCCGATGCCCTCAGCATTAGCTGGCCGAGCCTCAAGTCGCACGACGTGGTCACCACCGAGTTGCAGTTCGGCCGCATCTTCGATCGTGACGACGCGTTCAGCCGAGTCGAGTTCGCCAGCAACGGCGTTGAGCAGTGATGTCTTGCCCGACCCAGTTGCTCCGCTGATCAGTGCGCTCTGTTTGGTTCGAACCGCCGTGCGAAGCAGCTCGGCGCCGTCGCTGTCAGTGAACGCTTCAATCGACCACGGCTGTGGGGCAAAGCGTCGAATCGTCACGTAGGGGCCGTCGAGTGCCATCGGCGGAATCGCGATGTGAACTCGGCTTCCGTCGGTCAGTCGGGCGTCGACGAACGGCACGATGCGGTCCAAGCGCAACCCGAGCGGCCCCACAATGCGATCGATGACCAGTCGAAGCGCATCGTCATCGAGGCGTATGTCAGTGCACTGCACCTCGCCATGTCGTTCGACCCACACGGGCCCCGGCCCGTTGACCATGACCTCGCTGATATGGGGGTCGCCGAGCAGCGCTTCGAGTGGGCCAAGGCCCCACAGCTGCTCGTTGACCATCGTCACCAACGCCTCAATCTCATGGTCGGTGCAGAGCGGGGCCATGTTGCGAGCGAGCAGCCGTATCTCGGCTGGAGCAAGTGGTCGTTCTCCCGAGTCCGCTCGCGCGCTCACGAGCTCGCCATGAATGCGCTTGGCGAGCCCGAGCAGATGATCACGCAGGGTCGGTGCAACCGCCATTGGTTGCTCATTCGCCATGCAGGGGCACCTTTGCCAGCGAACGCAGCAGACTGCGTGGCAGTCGAGTCATGACCAGACCCGAGTCGATGGCACGAGCGATTGCGATGTCGACGGCGATGTCAGCAAGAACTGGCACTTGGGTGACGGCTTCGACATCAGCGCGGCCCAGCGCTCGGCCACGCTCGCGGACCAAAATCGTGCCGGTGGGTTCGATTGGCGAGGACCGCACCGATCGCAGTGTCAGGTAGCAGGGCCGCACCACAAGGATTCGGGTCGGCGCAGCCTGCGCACAATGATGAGCAAACCGGGTGGCGAGTCGCCCACAGTCCATCACTACTGCACGGGGGTCGCCGGTGAGTGCGTCGA
>Ga0114956_1000931_pt1 | contig 22457 bp, 18 predicted proteins | sample MaitaG_FD_87304 | JGI IMG/M metagenome (GOLD analysis project Ga0114956, IMG submission 87304) | Marine algal microbial communities from Maine, USA - Maine_Asex2 metaG | ecosystem: Host-associated > Algae > Red algae > Unclassified | place: Maine, USA | collected 2015-01-05
CCTTTTTCGATGAACAAACCTGCCATGTCAACTACCTCTTCCAATGATCCACCTCCGTTATTTCTTAGATCAAGGATGATTCCATCAACATTATGTTTCTTTAATTTTTTTACTTCTTTTGCTACATCTTCTGCACAACTGTGTCCGCCATTTCTTCCAAAGTCGGCATAGAAACTTGGCAAGTTAATGTATCCCATTTTCTCTTTGCTTTTTGGAGAGGAAAGCAAAGTTGACTTTGCATAACCTTCTTCCATGATAACTACATCTCTTTCGATAGTAATCACTTCTTTCTTTCCATCTTTCTTTCTTACTGTCAATCGAACTTCTGTTCCTTTTTTACCTCTAATCATATCTACGACATCGTCGATAACCATTCCGTTAACATCTACTGGTTCATCGTCACCTTGAGCAACAGCCATAATCATATCATCTGCTTCTAATTGTTTTCCTTTCCAAGCTGGTCCACCAACAATGATAGTTACTACTCTAGTATATTCTTCTTCTGCTCGAAGTTGTGCTCCGATACCTTCTAAAGTTTTAGACATTCTGATGTCAAAATTTTCTTTGTCTCTTGGTTTGAAATAACCCGTGTGAGGATCATACACATTAGCAACTGCATTTAAGTAATTGCTTAATCTATCGACACGTTTTAATTTTCTCATTCGAGTGTACCATTTTTCGAAAACATCTAGCACTTCTTCTCTCGCTTTTTTCTCTAAGTCTGCAAAAGACTTTCCTTTTAGGTCTTCGTCTTTTCCTTCTTTTTGTGATTCTAAATCATCCGTCAGTCTAGTTAAAGTTTCTCGCTTTAAATATTTTCTCCAGTTCTCTTTTAGCTGTGCATCATTTTTTGCAAAAGGCTTTTTCTCATCTGATAAATCAATTGTTTCATCAATAGAAAAGTCAAAAGGTTTTGATAAAATCTCTTTGAAGTACCCTTCCGTTTTATTCAATCCTTTTTCGATTAGAGTCAAAGATATATCGAAAAACTCATAAGTTCCAGCATCAGCTTCATCATCTAATTGCATTTCGAATTTTCCTAATTGATTAACATCTTGTTGAGTCAACCATCGTCGGTTTCCATCAATTCGATCTATGTAAAGATCATAGACTTTTTCGGAAAAATCGTCATCTACTTTTTGTGGTTGGAAATGAAACCTATCTAAATTAGCAATGATAGATTTGATAAGAATAGCTTCTTTTTCTGTATTGTTAGCTGGAATATAAAATGCTCCAAAAACTAATGCGACAAGAATTAATGAGAAGAAAATGGGACCTCTGAATTTCATATTGTGAAGTTTTTAATATTTACTTATTTCGATAATATAACTAAAAGACAATACTTATTTTAGGAAATTGCATTTAGTGGCTAAATATAGGTTAAATTCCTAATAAACTAAGGCTATAACCTTGCCAATCGATTGTTTTAACGAAACTATAACGAAGTAAACGTGGCGAGAATTATCTTCAAGTTTACTTCTTTATTTATTTTATAAAAAAAGGAGTCAGGCAGTCAGATGTTTGGGTTCTTTCCAATTTTTTGACTCTTAAATAATTTCTTTTAAGTTCATGTTCACAATTATTCATAAGTTATTTTGAGCTTATTTTTTTTTCAGATAAAATAAAAAAACGTAGATATAGCCTTTGTTACATCGAGGATTTTTTATGAAATATGATGAAAAAAGAATCCAAAATAACTATGAATAATTGTGAACATGAACTTATGAAACAGATAAATGATAAAATAGTTTTTTATCACTTAAGAATCCGTTTTGCTAAGCTTACTCTTTTCACTATAATTCAATCTATGCTAAGAGTAGAGTAACACCAAGCATCTGACTCCTGACTGAGAGTGCAACAACCAACCTGACTGCTTGACTCCTTTTTACAAAAATAACAACGCCCTATTTGACGAATCAAATAGGGCGTTGCCACATATTTTTACTTTATTTAAAGAATAATTAATTCTTTAATAAGTGAATTCTTAAATAAATGGCGCAATTACCAAAGCAACTACTGACATCAATTTCAATAAAATATTCAATGATGGACCAGAAGTATCTTTAAAAGGATCACCAACCGTATCACCTACTACAGTTGCCTTATGAGGCTCAGAACCTTTGTAGTACATTTTACCATTAATTTTAACTCCTTCTTCAAACATTTTTTTAGCATTATCCCAAGCACCACCTGCGTTTGATTGGAAAATTGCCATCAAAACTCCACAGACCGTTACCCCTGCTAATAATCCACCTAGCATTTCTGCTCCTCCTAAAAATCCAACTAAAACTGGAGAAATTACTGCTAATAAACCAGGCAACATCATTTCTCGAATGGATGCTTTAGTTGAAATTTCAACACATTTATCATATTCTGGTTTTCCGTCAGCTGCATCAAAAACTTTACGATCAGCTGCACTCCAGTCTTTCATTTCTTTTCCTTCATTTTTCTTCATCATTGCCAAAGCTGCTTTTAATTCAGGAATTTCCTTGAATTGTCTACGCACTTCGGTAATCATATCCATCGCAGCTCTTCCTACTGCATTCATAGATAAAGAAGAAAATAAAAATGGTAACATTCCTCCTACAAATAATGAAGCCATGACAGTTGGATTGGTAATATCAATTCCATACAATTCAGCTCCTACATGATTTACATTATATGATGTAATAAATGCTGCGAATAATGCTAAAGAGGTCAAGGCCGCTGAACCAATGGCAAATCCTTTTCCGATTGCCGCAGTTGTATTTCCTACTGCATCTAATTTATCAGTTCTTTCACGCACTTCTTTTGGTAACTCAGCCATTTCAGCAATACCACCTGCATTATCTGAAACTGGTCCGTATGCATCTACTGCTAACTGAATACCTGTATTCGAAAGCATTCCTACCGCAGCAATGGCAATACCATAAAGTCCTGCAAAGTGATGTGCTCCGATAATCGCAACAGCCAATATTAAAATTGGAATCGCTGTTGATTGCATCCCTACTCCAAGACCAGCTATAATGTTAGTTGCAGCACCTGTTAAAGATTGGTCTACAATAGATTGTACTGGCTTAGTACCTGTACCTGTATAAAATTCAGTTACCATACCAATAAATAAACCTCCTGCTAAACCAAAAAGTACCGCATAGAATACGCCCATTGAAGTATAACTCATTACCACTTCTTTCCCATGCATATAAGATGCTACATCCCAAGTTTCTGGAAGCATCCATTTTACAATAAAAAACGTAGCTGCCAACATCAAACCTGCAGAAACAAACTCTCCCATGTTCAATGCTTTTTGTGGATCACCACCTTCTTTTACTTTTACGAAAAATGTTCCAATGATAGAAGTTACAATTCCTACACAGGCTAAAACCAATGGTAATAAAACTGCATTTAATCCTCCAAAGTCATTATCACTCATATATCCTGCTGTACCTATAAATGCAGCTCCTAATACCATTGTACCAATAATAGAACCTACATAAGATTCAAAAAGGTCAGCCCCCATTCCCGCAACATCTCCTACATTATCTCCTACATTATCAGCAATAGTTGCTGGATTCAATGGATGATCTTCAGGAATACCCGCTTCCACTTTTCCAACTAAATCTGCTCCTACATCTGCTGCTTTGGTATAAATACCTCCACCTACACGAGCAAATAATGCAATAGATGATGCTCCAAAAGAGAATCCAGTCAAAACTGTAATGACTCGATTTACATTAGCAGCAGAATCTATCCCAAATTGATTACTATAAATAATAAATAAAATTCCTAATCCTAAAACTCCTAATCCAACAACTCCCATTCCCATCACAGCTCCACCTGCAAAAGCTACTTCTAATGCTTTTCCTAAACTAGTTCGTGCTGCATTAGTTGTTCGAACATTTGCTTTGGTCGCTACTTTCATTCCGATATATCCTGCCAAAGCTGAACAAATCGCTCCTAACACAAATGATACTGCTACCATTGGATGAGAGTTAGGTGTATTACCTGTGACTCCCAATAAAATTGCTACTGCAACTACAAAAATTGCTAATACTTTGTACTCGGCTTTTAAGAACGCCATGGCACCATCTTCGATGTTTTTGGCGATTCGACCCATCTTTTCGGTACCTATCTCTTGACTTGAAACCCAAGAAGATTTCCAGAATGTGTAAAGCAATGCCAATACACCGAAAGCTGGAATTGCATAAATAATCGTACTACCCATAATCTCGTTGATTTTTTAATTGTTTTGTTAAAATAATAAAAGGGAATGACTCCAGTCATACCCTCCCTCATTTATGGTTTAAATCACAATGTTTGTTTTCAAAAAATCTAATCCAATCAAAATGTAATTGTATTGTTATGATTTATATTTTGACTAAAATATAAATCAGGCTTTTTTGAGAACTCAACTAGTATTCTTACCTGAGGTTTTTCGTTCAAAGGCTAAAGTAGCGATATTTTTACATTTTGTCATAAATTTTAAATGTGTATTTACAACAATATCAAGGTGTTGTATGGAAAAATATATTCAAAACGAATATTTCTTTTCCTAAAGGGTTTTTGGTTAAAATTTAAAAAAGGGATTTTACTTGTGTCCCCGATTCACGAAGTGACTTCGAAGTCACCTTGTGAATAATTTACAGTTAAGTTCATGTTCACAATTATTCATAGTTATTTTGGATTCTTTTTTCATCATATTTCATAAAAGATCCTCGATGTAACACAGGCTATATCTACGTTTTTTTATTTTATCTGATAAAAAAATAAACTCAAAATAACTTATGAATAATTGTGAACATGAACTTACTAACATTTATTTGTTAGTTTGAATTACATAGTGTTGGTAACTCTTGCAACTTACGCTTTTAAGCCATTTTGTCGCTTAAATATGAGTGGTTGTGACTTTTTGTCTGTATTGTTTTTGATTTTCTGCAAAAAAGGCGTAAAAAACGTAATGGAACATGAGTTGATAAGAGGAAGGGTGTAATCATTATTTAAAAATCATCCTGAAGGTTCGGGATAAAAAAATATCAAATTATGACTTTTGTAAATGTAAATCCAAGACGAAGAAGATCTCATGTAGCTAATCCTTTTTTCAACTTAGTCAATGATGTATTGACCAATTCAGTTGGAGAAACGGAAAAGAACTTAGTTAAATCCAGACCTGCGGTAAATGTAATCGAAGGAAAAGAAGATTTCAAATTAGAAATTGCAGCTCCAGGCTTGAAAAAATCTGATTTTGACATCAATGTTGAAAAAGATGTTTTAACCATTTCTGCTAAGGTTGAAAAAGTAGAAGACGTTAAATATTCTCGAAAAGAATTTGACTACAATGAATTTAAAAGAACATTCCATTTGCCAAAAACAATTGACATTTCTAAAATAGATGCAAGATTTGAAGATGGTATTTTGCATTTGACTTTGGCAAAAAAAGAAGAGGCGAAAGAGTTGCCTGCTAGAAAGATTATGATTGGGTAATTCTTTGTGAATAAGAAAAAAGTAAAGTTGGTTTTTCGTTTTGTTTTGTTCCGTGTCACGGTTTCAACCGTGGTACGGATACTTCCAAAAAAAAATTCAAAAAATATTTTAAAAAAATAAAAATTAACAGATATGAGCAATTTAGTAAATTTCAATTCAGGCATCAATTCTATTTTTGATGATCTTTTCAATAATTCAATATCAAATTTTGTAGGATCTGATTTTGCCTCAAATGTTCCTTCGGTGAATATTTCTGAATCTGCAGATGATTTTAAAATTGAACTCGCAGCACCAGGTTTGAAAAAAGACGATTTTGATATCAATGTCGAAAAAAATACTTTGACTATTTCTGCAAAGAAAGAAAAAGTTAATGAAGTAGATGATGAAAAAATCACTCGTAAAGAGTTCAGCTATGCTTCTTTTTCTAGAAGTTTCCAATTGCCAGAAGGTGTGGAAAGTAATGCAATTGTGGCTAGTTACGAGAGCGGATTATTAGGTATCATTTTGCCAAAAAAAGAAGAAGCAAAAGAATTACCTCCAAGAGCAATTCAAGTGAATTAGTTTTTTTATGAGATAGGATTTTAGTGATAAAAAAAGGAAGTCTCAGAAATTAAAATTTCTGAGACTTCCTTTTTAGCGTCAAATAAATATCTAGTTTTTTTTATTTCTTTTTGATTTTTAATCTAGCACCTACGGATGGAAAATCATTCCCTTTTATCTCATTTAACTTTAGGACATCTTGAATGGTTACACTTGGGAATTTTTCGACTATCTCTAAAATTGATTCATTCCGACGAATGGTATAAAAAATATAATCTTCTTTTTTTAAAGAAATATTTCTTTTAGGAGGAGTTATTTTTTGTTTTTCTTCTTTTTTAATATTTACTTTTTTGTTGTCTATTTTTCTATTTTTTCCATTGGACAAAATAGTTTCTTCCTTCAATTTAGGATTTTCAATTTTTTGTTGCCGAGTAGGAAGTTCTTTTACCGCGATATTCAAACTGTTGCTAATTTGAAAAATAGTTAACTCTTGCCCTCTTGCTAAATACGGTTGTGGCAAATTATTCCAAGCCATAATATGTTGTCGGCTACAATTAAATAATATCGCTAATTTATCAATATTATCGCCTGGCTGAACGTAATAAACTGACTTGAAAAACTCCGTTCGCCCTCCAATATTTTGAACGATGGAAGGATTACTATCTGGTGATGGATAGGCTGCTAAAAACAATGGCATGTTCCGTTTAGGTAAAATTAAATATTGTCCATTTCGAGAAGAAGGAATAATTCCTTGCTTAAAACTAGGATTTAATTGTTCAATTAAATAGAGTGGCGTTCCTGTAATTTTTGAAATTTCTCGAAAAGAAATAGAACTATATACTTTCGTAAAATCTGTCATCTGAACATCCATTTCTGGAAATTGAGGAGTCAAATAATGCAAATGATAATTATTGACAATATAGTTTGCAGCTACAAATGCAGGTACATAATTTCGAGTTTCTTTGGGTAAGTACTTTTTTATTTTCCAAAAATTCTTGCTCTGCCCTCTTCGAATAGCTCTATTAACTCTACCTGGCCCACTATTATAAGCAGCCAATGCAAGCTCCCAATCTTGGTATTTGTTATGTAATCTTTTTAAATATTTGATGGCAGCTTTTGTCGATTTGTGAGGATCTCTTCGCTCGTCCACTTTACTATTTTGAGATAATCCATACTCTTTTCCAGTTGCTGGCATAAATTGCCACAAACCTGCAGCGCCTACTCTCGAAGTTGCTTTAGGATTCAAAGCAGATTCTACGACCGATAGATATTTGATATCGGCAGGCATATTTTGCTCCAAAAGGTATTTTTCAAAAATGGGAAAATACATGACTATTCTACCCAACATTTTTTCCGTTCTATCTCTTCTCCGAACGGAATATGTCTTGATATAACTTTTGACAATATTATCCAATTGAGGAGTGACGGCAAGTGAAGAGAGATTTTTGATTCTAACTTCTAATTCTGCATCACTAAAAACAGGGACAGGAGTATAAGTTGTAGTTGTGCTTTGACTCAAAATCTGAGTAGTAAAACTCAAAGTCAATAAAAAAAGTACAATTAGTTTATTTAAGTTCATTTCTGACAAAAGATTTAAGGCTTAGGAAATGTAGGAACGGTTCAATAATAAATTCAGATTCTTAAAAGCATACAATACGTCAAAAATTGTGCTTAGATACCTTTTTCACATAAAAAAAGATAATCCCAAAAACACAAAGGTATTTAGCTTGAGTGTAGATTTTCAAAAATTGAGGATTAGCTGGTTAACTAACACGGGGTTGGAAAAAATAAGATATTTTATTTTGAGTGTTTCAATTTTTATACAAAAAAGAACTACTCAAAATAAAACATCACGTATTCATTACCTTATCGAAAGTTCTTCCCCAAATATAGGAATTATTATGAAATTCCCTTCTGCGCTTGGTGGAATGATTCCTTTTCGGTAGGAAGGATTTAGTTTTTGGATGGTTTCGAGATTCATCCCTGTTTGTTTTGCAATTTTTTGCAATGTGATCCTTTTATGCACTTTTATGACTTTTACAAACTGTAAAGTATATTCTGGATAAATCGGTCGAAGGTCATGGAAAAAATAATTGTCCATTACATATGACGTGGCAATAAATTTTGCAACATATTCTTGAGTTTCTTTGGGTAAATATTTTTTTATTCCTCCAAAACTAGATTTACCTGCTTTTTTGATTGCTCTATCTACTCTTCCTGAACCACAATTATACGACGCAATGGCTAATTTCCAATCGCCATATTTAGCATATAGATCTTTGAGATAAGATAAACCTGCAATGGTTGATTTTACAGGATCGCATCGTTCATCAACATAATCATTGATAGTTAATCCATAAACTCGACCTGTGCTTGGCATGAATTGCCACAAGCCTTTTGCGCCAACTTGAGATTCTGCATTCGGATTTAGAGCAGATTCAATTATAGGTAGATTTTTCAATTCTCTTGGCAATTGAAATTCTTCAATATACTTTTCAAAAATTGGTAAAAAAGTCGTTTGTCTTCCAAGTAATAATTCCGTTCCAGTACGATCTTTTGAAATATATTTTTTGACAAATTTCTTAACCTCTTTATTGTATGTCACGTCCGTCAAGAAAGATCTTCTTTCCAATCGTTCGACAAAAGTTACCTTAGAAACTCGAGTTTTGCTATCCTTAGAAGGTGAAGTAGAAAGAATAGAATTGGGAGTTATGTTGTTTGCTTTTATTGGTGAAAACAATGTCATCATCAATAAAAAAGGTAAAATACCTTTTAATATGTTCATGGATATAAAATTTGGTTCTAACATTTGAAAAGCAAAATTATGCTACTATTAAATGCCTTCTAAATTTCATTAAGAACGCTGAAAATTAATTTCATCGTCACTTAATTATTCGTAAAATTTATTATTATTTATATGTGTATGAGAAAATTTGATGAGAGGAAAACTAAATTTTTGTGTTTTGGTAGTGCAAAATTATGGGGTTTTCAAACCTAACACAACCTTAGTAAGTTTTATTTAACATTTGCTCAGATTACCTGACAGGTTTTATTTTCATATATTAAAAAATAAAATAAAAAGATATGACGCTCTATCAATTGATAGCGAACTATTTATATATTAAACTGTAAAACTATACTTGAATTATTGCTTAAGAAAGTCTTGCATAAGATGTTGAGAAAAGGCTAATAATTTTTTTTCTTCAAATTTATTTGCCATAAACTGAATCCCCATTGGAAGTCCATTTTCGTGTTTTCCGAAGGGTAAAGAAATTGCTGGAATTCCAACCATATTTGCTTGGACAGTAAAAATATCAGCTAGATATGCCTCGACCGGGTCGTCCATTTTGTCACCAATATTCCAAGGTGGCGTTGGAGATGCAGGCATCAATATAAAATCGTAATCATTAAAGATCTCAAAAGTTTTTTCAGCAATTAATCGCCGAATCTTTTGCGCTTTGGTATAATATGCATCGTAGTACCCTGAACTCAAAACAAATGCACCCAACATAATTCGACGCTTCACTTCTGTTCCAAATCCTTCCGAACGAGATTTTTTATAAATCTCAATTAAGTCATTCGCCTCTGCACTACGATGTCCAAATCGTACTCCGTCAAATCGAGAAAGATTCGATGATGCTTCTGCGGTAGTCAGCACATAATACGCAGGAATGATATAATCTAAATATTCAAACGCCACAGGTTCCACCTCATGTTCTTCCGCTTTTAATTTTTCAATTAATGCAAATGTTTGTTGTCGGATTTCTGGGTCGATGCTTTCATGTTGGAGGGCACTTTCGAAGTAAGCAATTTTCTTTTTTCCTTTGGAAGTTAAATTTTTAGAAAAATTTTCCACAGGCATTTCACTTGAAGTACTATCGTTTTCATCGTAGCCAGACATGATTTCTAACAATATACTTACATCTTCTATCGAGTTTGCTAAAACACCAATTTGATCAAAAGAAGAAGCATATGCTAATAATCCAAATCTTGAAATTCTTCCATAAGTTGGCTTCATTCCGATCACTCCACAAAATGCTGCGGGCTGTCGAACAGAACCTCCTGTGTCAGTTCCCAAAGAAACCAAACAGGTCTCCGCTTGAACTGCAACTGCAGAACCTCCCGATGAACCACCTGGAACTTTGGAAGTATCCGCCGCATTTCGAACTGGTCCATAAGCTGAATTTTCATTGGCAGATCCCATCGCAAATTCATCACAATTCACTCGACCAATAATGATCGCATCTTCTTCCAAAATCCGTTGAACTGCTGTGGCAGAAAACAAAGATTCAAATCCTTTTAAAATTTTTGATCCTGCCGTCACGCCATGATCTTTGTAACAAAGTACATCTTTGATGGAAATGACTAATCCAAAAAGTCGCCCGACTAAAGTTGGATTTTCTGTATATTTTTTATCTAAAAGAATGGCTTGTTTACGAGCTTCCTCATCAAATACTTCTACATAAATATTGAGGTCTTTCGATTTTTCAATATTAGATAAATAATGTTCGACCAATTTTTGACAATTGGTTTCACCTTGAGCAATACTTTGTTGGATGGAAGAAAGGGAGGTCATTGAAAAAAATTTTGAATGATGAATTTTGAATGATGAATCTGCACCCATGGGGGATATTCAAAATTTATCATTCAAAAATCCAAAATTAAATAGCTGAAGTAAATTGTTTTAAAAATCGAATATCATTTTCGAAAAGCAATCGAATGTCATTGATCGAATACAACATCATTGCTTGTCGTTCGATTCCCATTCCGAAGGCAAAACCTGTATATTTTTCTGTGTCAATTCCACAGTTTTTGAGTACGGCTGGATCGACCATTCCACATCCCATAATTTCTACCCAACCAGTATATTTACAAACATTACATCCTTTAGTATCACAAATAAAACAAGTGACATCTACTTCCGCACTTGGTTCTGTAAATGGAAAATATGATGGTCGCATTCTAATTTTTGTATCAGGCCCGTACATTTCTTGTGCGAAATAAAGCAAGGTTTGCTTCATCTCTGCAAAGGAAACATTCTCATCAATATACAATCCTTCGACTTGGTGAAACTGACAATGTGCTCGTGCAGAAATAGTTTCATTTCGATATACTCGACCTGGTGCAATGATTCGAATTGGAGGTTCTTGACTCATCATCACTCTTGATTGAACTGACGAAGTATGTGTTCGCAACAACATCTCTGTACTATTTTTCAAATAAAAAGTATCTTGCATATCTCTCGCAGGATGATCTGCAGGCGTATTCATAGCCGTGAAATTATGCCAATCATCTTCGATCTCTCGCTCCTCTGCAACAGTAAATCCAATGCGGGAAAAAATATCAACAATCCGATTCATCGTAATCGTAATCGGGTGATGTGCGCCCAAACTCATCGGCTCAGGTGGTGCAGTCAAATCCAAATCTTGGCTACTCGCTTCTTCTTCAGCTGATTCCGCTGCATCTTTTAAGGTTTGGAATTTTGCTTCCGCTGCACCTTTAACTGCATTGACCAATTGACCATATTCTTTTTTGCGTTCGTTTTCCACATTTCGAATTTCTCCAAAAAGCGGTTTTAAAACATTTTTAGATCCTACAAATCGAATACGGAATTGTTCCACTTCTTCCTTGGTGGAAGGAGCGGCATTCTCTATTTCTGATTTGAATTGATTGACTATTGCAAAAATCTCTGCTGACATGATTTCTTTTTTTATAAAAATTGAAGGCGCAAAGATATGGTTTTGAAAGGAAAAATGTGAATGGGTTTGTTGAGATTTTTTTTAAAAGGGAAAATCGGTGATTTCTTGATGATTAGCTATCGGATACCTTGAAGGCAATGTCATTGACGTAAGAAATATTGAATTTGAATATCCAATATCCAACCTTGCGAAGTGTAACAACTCTGGGGAAAAGTTGGATATTGGATATTCCTTATTGAGTGTTCGATATTCCAAAAATCCTTATGTCAATGACATTGACCTTTAAGGTATCCGATAACTTTTGCAATCAATCCACATATTCTATTTTATGCAAAAACCGAAACCCGACAGATACTTCAAAAACTAAATTCCTAATTTTTCTTTCTGGGTAATTTCGAGTACTCGAACCACTATTATTATTTTGTATAGAATTCCCTGTAAAAGCTCCTTGCCGATATTGATCTGAAAAATCAGGACTGATCGTTAATTCAACAATTCCACTTACATATTCTGTGAATGGAAATTGTAATCCACCGCCCAAAGTTGCTCCATAATTTACTTTCCTTACTGCACCATCAAATGGATAAACAGGTCCATTAAGAAACTCATTTTGAGATTCGTATTCATCTAGGTTAGTTCCCACAGTATATTCTCCTCGCAGACCAAATAGATAATATAAACTATAAGTATCCGACTCTTTAAAATTATTTTTAAATCCTAATGTCAGTGCTAGGTTTTGAAATTTGAATTTTCGAGTTAAAGTAACGGGATTATTATTTCCAATATTAAAGAATTGCACATTTCGCCAAGCACTCCCTTTCACATGATAACCCAACTGTACAAAAAGTCCAAATGAATTTGCATCTGAAACAGACTCCATCGATAAAGCACCATGATAAGAAAATAAAGGATCTTGTTCAAAATTATTCCATTTTTGAGTCCCAATCGTCAATCCTCCTTTCACTCCATAAGCCCGACTTTGCGCCATCAGACTTCCACCCAAAAATATCATTGTTATAAAAAGTAGTAGAATTTTTTTCATATTCATTTTTGTATTTTTTTTTTTTAATATTATTTCACTCTCAATCGCTGTCCCACACTAATGGAGTTAGCTGCCATTTCTTTTAGTTTTTTCAAATAATTTACTGTAATGTCGTAGCGCAAAGCTAAACTATATAAGGTATCTCCTTTTTTCACCAAATGATAAATCTCCACTTGATCTTCTTCAAATAAAAACTCGTCCTCTTTCGTATTTGGATTAGCTGCATCTTCGATAATCTCATCTCCATTTTCATCAACTGCTGCTTTTCGCAATTTAGGCGATTTTCCCTTTTTTATTTTCCAACCTCTAATTTTTACTTTTGCTCCGATGGCAGGTTGAGTACCTTCCTCCAGTCTATTTTTTCGATATAATTGACTCAGACGAATGCCATATTTTTGAGCTAACTGATACATCGTTTCTCCTTCCTGCACAAAGTGATATTTCTCTCGCCCTCTCCAACTTCTTCGTTTTTTTTGTAAATAAACTTTTTCCCCTTGCGCTAATTGTTTCCCACCTGTAACTAGTTTTTCATTGTATTTCAAAATACATTTTAACTTCACATCATATTGGCTAGCGATTTGACTTGGCGTTTGTTTCTCCGCAGCATAAACCATTCGTAGATCATTATTTCTAGCAATCGTTCCTGACGAAGCAACCACCAAAATAGGATCTTCATGTTCTATATTGTTCCCTTCGATGACCATTTTATCATATTCAAACAATTCATATCTTTGGATAATACCAATCAAAATAGAAGCATATCTTGGGTTCGTAGCATAACCTGCCGTTTTCAATCCATGCGCCCATGATTCGTAATCTTGCGGATTCAAATTAGTAAATAAAGAACGATAGCGAGGTTTTTGTAAAAATTCAGAATGTCCATAAAACGAACGTTTAGCACTATCAAATTTTCGAAAACAAGACTTGATTAAATTGCCATTTTCATCATAATCATCATCCTCATGGGCATGAGTTTCGCCAGTCCAACTACTTCCACATTTTAATCCAAAATGATTATTTGACTTCCGAGCTAGCTCGCTCCGACCTGCACTACTTTCTAATATTGCTTGTCCCAATTTGATACTCGCTGGCACTCCTACCCGAATCATTTCTTCCATCGCCACATCTTTGTAGCGTTCGATATATCGAAGTACCACCCAATCTTGATCTCCTGTTTGACCTTGTCCACAAGCAAATTGTGAAAGTATTGTTATAAAAATTATTAAAAAACTAGTTCTCATCATGGCGCATTTCTTTTTTTAGATATGTGTGAAAAGTATGTCGGTTTTGGGCTTTAAGTTATTAATTTTGCAGAAGGAGTCGGCGGTCAGGTTGGTCGCTGCGCTCTTGACGCCTTTTTAAAACGTTTAAAAAAATCTAAACACTTATGAAAAAAATCCTATTTATCGTTTCTTTAACTTTCGTAGGTTTTATTTTTTCTTGTAAAAATACAAACTCCTCTGAAAGCACCCAACAAACGGAATCTAATTCTTCGGAAGGCGAATCTACCGAAAATACAACAAATCCTACAACTCAAGAAAAGGCACCTACAATTTTATATGCTTGGGTTGATAAATTACGCGTTCGAGAACAGCCGACGACCAAAAGTGAAATCGTTGTTGAAGTGAAGGAGGGAACTTCTTTCAATTACCTCAATGAAAAAACAGATTATAAAGAACGCATCAATTTGCGAGGAACATTATTCAATGAACCTTGGCTGAAAATTAAAACTGATGATGGAAAAGAAGGTTGGGTTTATGGTGGTGCGGTAAAGTTTTATGAACCAGTCGTGGATGCAAATCCGAGTCCGTATGATAAATGTTTTGAATTAAAAAAAGATGGGAAAGGGGAAAAATTTAATGCTTGTTTTGAAAAGGTGAGAGCTAAACAATTAAGAATAAATGCTCAATATGTTTCAGAAAATGAAACTGAAATTACGCTCACTTTATTGACTGGCAAAAAGGTTGTTTTTGAAAATGATATAGCTAATGATGATGATGATGAATTTTCGCAAAAAAACTATTTAGAATATCTTCCTACAGTTGGTTTTTTTGTTTTTAGAAATAGGGTTTTCGAAGGTGGAAATTACTCGTTAGTCAATGATAAATCGGGAAAAGAAATTATCATTGCAGGTTTTCCAAAATTGGCTCCTGATTCAAAACATTTGATTACTACTAATCAGGATATCGAAGCAGCCTTTGAATTTAATGGTATCCAAATTTTCGGTTTTCCCAATGGTCGTTTTGAAAAATTATTGGAAAAAGAATTTGAAAGTATGGAACCTCATACGCCAAAATGGATTGATAATAAAACGATCGAAGTTACTTTGATGCCTGCTAGTTATGACAAAGAAACTAAACCAAGAAATATTAAAATTATTATGAACGAAAAAGGGGATTGGGAGATTAAGGATTAGTTTTTTTTGCCACTGACTTTTTATGACTTTTATGACTTCCCCACTATGGTTCAGTATCAATAGAGAGTCATAAAAAGTCAGCGGCAAAAAATTCTCCTTCAATAAAAGTTCAATTCAAGTCCGTGGCAAAAATGTCCTCTTCAATATTCCACATTTCCCAAATAACTTTCCCCCAAATAAAAATACAAAACACCGCCTTCATCACATACGGTATCACAAATTGCTCTCGCAAAAATCTTGGAAATAAATCCGTCGGCGATAACGAAGTAAACACAAATGCCAAAATCACCAACACTAAATTCATTCTAGTTTTTTCACTAAAAAAATACCAAACGCCTACTCCACTCATCGCAATCACAAAAGTAGGCGACTCCGCTTTGTGATTAAATATCACCACCCAAATCAAAATCGAAACCAACAATCTCCATCGAAAATTATAGTTCGCATAATGCTTGATTTTCACCAAAGGCAAACAAAATAAAATAACCCCTAACAATACAATTACATTTTTGGAAACCTCCAATCCAAACCAACTTTGCAACCAACCCATCACCGAATATCCATACGATGCTGCATGATCTTCTCCCAACATTTTTCCCCAACTTTCATACAAAAACATCAACTGATCCAACCCCACAAATACTGCTGGCAACAATCCTAAAACAATCATCCAAACTGCTGAGGATAAAATAAATTTTCCTTTTTTTGGATAAACTAAAAACAAAGCGAATGCTACGATCCCAAATATTTTAATATAAAAAGTCAAAGCGATGCAGAGTGTCCCCAACCATATTTTTTCTTTTTCTAAAAAAACAAATGCTAAAATAATTAACCCTGCAAGCAATCCATTCGATTGTTCATTTTGCAAAGAAGTCATCAATTCTAATCCTATAAAAAGCAAAACAAATGAATGGACTTTTTTGAAACCAACTCCTTTAAAATGAGCAGGTAGTTGAAGTTTTATTATTCCAAAAAATAGAACAAGGGCATTCAATAAGTTCCAAAAAAACAATCCAATCACATCTGGCAATATTGCCAAAGGTGCCATCATCAAAGAAAAGCTTGGAGAATATTTGTACAAATCCCAATGCTCTTGAGGATACAAAATGAAGAGATCTTTTCCTTCAATCAAATGAAAAAAAGATTGCTTGAAAATCAAGTAATTATTGTAAGCAGTATATTCAAGATTATTAAAAGAGGTAGAATTTCCAAAATAAGATTGCAGCGTCGCACCCAATGCTAACAATATGTACACGCCAAAAATAAACCGAGGATTCTCAAAGATTTTTTTCATCAAAAAATTTCAAAAATCAAAATCAAAATGACAATCAAAATCAAAAACTAGGAGGTGTTACTAATACTAACATTTTTTGATTTTGATGTCATTTTGATTTTGATTGAATTACGCATTCAAAAATATGGAAACCAAAAATATCAAAACCGTCGCCACAAAACCAACCATAAAAATATTATACGAGTGCGTCAAATAACCATATTTCTTATCCAAAACTTTTCCTAAAAAATATAAATCACGCGTCATATTTCCATACATCAATTCTCCATCTCGAAACATCGCATCCATTGCTTCTTCATATTCTTCCAATTCCAAATTCACGAAATTCCCGAAGAAAACAATGTTCTTTTTATAATCTTTCTTAGATGTTTCACTCGTGTTCAATTGTGTGACTTTTGGTCGAACTGCAAGAACAGCAAAAACCAAACTGGTCATTCCCGTAATCAAAAATGTCACCACCGGAAGTAAAATTTGTGGGGCAGTAGTCGTAATATCTTGATATGTCAAAACCGAAATCAACAACGAAATAACAATCGCATTGACGCTAATCATAATGTTCGCTTTGTTGTCAGCAATCATACTCAAATGAATGTGACTTCGGTAGCTTGATCGGAAAAAAGTTTGAATACCGCTGCGAGGAACTTTCTTTTCGAGGTTCTGATATTTACGTAATTTATTTTCCTCATCATCGTCGAGATTTTGGAACGCTTTAGCTCTTCCTTTTCCGGCAACTTGTTTTTGCGTCAAAATATTTTGTGCTACGATTGGTTCAAATTTCACTTTAGCCTCTGCCGTGTAAAATGTCGCTTCGAGCAATTGATTCATTTGCGCTTGCTCCCACTCTAGTGTTTCTATTTTTTCGCCAGAAAGCAATTCTTGTTCTAATCTTTTTAATGGATTCTTATCAAAAAAATTATTCGCAAAATCGAAAGCAGTAATTGCATCAGCAACAATTTCTTCTGCCATGCCCATCGGTCTTCCTCCTTTTCTTGCATTTAAAATTGCGTTGGCTACTCGTTCAATTTTTTGGTCAGGGTACCTCTTATTTTTCAAAAAGTTATTTGCTCGATGTGTACTTTTAATTTCATAATTTCGAAAATCTTCCAAGTAACCAATCGCTTGAAACCATGCAGCTACTTTGGCAATTTCCAAGGTTTCAGTTGTGGCAGTTGCACCAATCGTTTCGACCAATTCAACAATTTGAGCAGTTCGTTGATAGTTGTGAAAAAGCAATTGAGTTCCAGTTTTTTCATTAAAAGCTTGGAGGACATATTCTTGTGCAGCTTGCACAATGTCGCTTGGATTTGAAATATTGGAGTTGGCTGTTTTTGTAATATCGGTCAAAACTTATTTATTTTTTTATGAACTCGATTGATGCAAATGTAGGTAATTTTGATGGAACACGGATGCCACGGATCTAGCGAATGTAAGCAGATTTGACGATAACTATATAATGAGAAAACCCATATCACTTCTAATCGTCAGATCCGCTTACATTCGCTAGATCTGCGGCATCCGTGTTCCATCATTTCATTCGTTCCTCCACCACCGCATCAAGCACTTCCTTAATCGTCATTCCTGCAGCTACAATTTGTTGAGGAAAAAGACTCTGTTCCGAAAACCCAGGAATCGTATTTGCTTCTAAAAAATAAAATGTTTTTCCCATTTTAATATAATCCATCCGTACCATTCCTTTGCCACCGAGTGCGAGGTATATTTTTTTGGAAAGTGCTTGGCAAGTTGCCGTATCTTTTTTTGACAAATTGGCTGGTGTTACTTCTTGACTTTCATTTTCATACTTCGCTTTATAATCAAAAAAATCATTTTTGGAAATAATTTCCGTGATCGGCAAAACGATAATTTCATCTCCTTTGCGAAAAACGCCATTGGAAAATTCTCGCCCTTTTAGGAATCCTTCAATGATTACTTCATCATCAAATTGCATCGCTTTTTCGATAGCTGATTTGATGTCAGATTTTTTATTTACTTTGGTTATTCCGTAACTACTTCCATTTTTGTTGGGTTTGACAAATTGTGGAAAACCCATTTTTTCAATTTGCTTCACCTTCACTTTTTCGCCTCTTCGAATAAGTTGAGAATCCGCCATGGGTATATTATATGCTTTTAAAAAAATCTTGCACGACTGTTTATCAAAAGTCAAACTACTCACAAAAACGTCACAACCTGTGTATGGAATCCCCATGATTTCTAAATAGCCTTGCAGCTTTCCATCTTCGGCAGGACTGCCATGGAGCATCAAAAATGCGAGGTCAATTTTTATTTTTTTTTCATCTTTAGAAAATGAAAAATCTACTTTACTTAATTTCTTTTTGGAGGAAATTTCAATAAAATTTTTCCCATCGAAATCAACCAAATATGGTCTATACTTTCTTCGATTGAGATGCTTGTAAATTACTTTAGCACTCTTGAGTGAGATACCTCGCTCTGCAACAATTCCGCCGGTGATGATTGCTATATTTAATTTTTTCATTCTGCTTATTTTGAAAAAATGAAGGTAGGAAATTTCAATGGCAATGGCAATGGCAATGGCAATTGACGATTACTATTTTGATTGTCAAAAACGCAATTGATATTGCTATTGATATTGATATTTTTTCGCTTACTCAGGAGTCACTTCTTTCCCGACTCGAATCGTTTTCAAATAGCGAACAATTCTCTCCTTTTTTTCTTTTGGTAAAAAATAAATTAACGTCGGATCTTGCCGCAACTTAATTTCATAAAAAATAAAATCATCAACCATTCGATGCTTTAGTGATTTTTCCAAAACATCAAAAATAGGAAATTGTTCTTTTCCTGTTTTCATTTTTCCATAACCAATTAATGCATTGAGCAAACATTCTTTTTGTTCGATGGAAGTAATATTTGTTTTAGCCAAGTGGCTCATTTCGGTTCGATAAGTTGCTTCATTTTGCCAGAGTGCTTTGCAAGCAGCATAGGATTTCCAAGGTTCATAATTAGCTTGAATGGAAATTTGATTGGAGTCTCGATTTTCAATTTTATATTCAGGTTGAAAAATATAATCTTGATATTTTATTCCATTCTCTGTAAAAATAGAACGTAAAGATTCGATGATTTTTGGGTCATTTCGGTTGTACAAATGAGCAGCAATAATATGTTCCAATGCTGCCGATTTTTTTCCTAAGCTTTGATATGCCAATGCCAATTGAGCATGCGCTTCAAAGTCAATTGGATTTAATTCAACTACTTTTTCGGTCCAAAAAACAACATTTTCCATCGCTACATTTTTCCAATAAAAATTAGCCAACTCATTCATTAATTGAAGTTGGTCAGGTTGCGCTTCGATGGACTTGGTGTAGTATTTAATCGTTTTTTCGAGTTTCTTTTTGACAAGTGCTTTTTTGGCTTTTTTATAAAACCGTTTTGATTTTTTATTAAGCGAAAATTCCTGTTGCTGAAGTTGAATCCCTTCTTCTGTTTTTTCTAAAAAATTTCCTTGCTCCATTAATGGGAAAAAAACCGAATCTAATTTTACAGATAACGAATCCATTTTATATTGAATAGTAGATTTTTTCATATATTGTTCTACCTCTTGAGGCGTATGTAGTCGTTGTGCATTTATTCCAAACGAAATAATGCAAAAATATATCGCTAAAAGTGACTTTGAAATATTCATAGAGTATAAACTATTAGAAAGTGTATCATTTTATTGGTGTTTTTAAATTTAAAACACCTATCAATAATTTTTCCTGCATAAATTATGCTATTGAATATGACGGAGAAACGAACAAAATGTTACTTTTAAAAAGAGACAATCATATTTTTTGAGACTCTAATTTTTTAACCCTTCCCATTTTTTTTGGGATTTATAATTTTACAATTTTTATGGCAAACTTAATTGACTTACTTCAAGGACAACTTTCTGAAGGACTTGTGGAACAATTCGCAAACCAACTTGGTGGTGCAGACAAGCAACAAACTGCTGATGCAACTTCTGGTATTATTTCTATGATTACTTCTGCTTTGGCAAAAAATGCAGCAACTCCTGAAGGTGCTGGTGCTTTGGCTTCTGCGTTGGATCGAGATCACGATGGAAGTATCCTCGATGACTTGATGGGATATGCTACTGGAAGCATGCAGCAAAAGCCTGCAGTTAATTCTAGCGCATTAAATGGTGCTGGTATTTTGAAACATATTCTCGGCGGAAAGCAATCAAATGCAATTGAAGTAATCAGTAAAATGAGCGGTTTGCAATCTGATAAAACTGGCAACTTGATGACCTTATTAGCACCTATCGTTTTGGGTATGTTGGGAAAACAAAAACGAGAAAGTAATTTAGACAATAGTGGTTTGTCTGATATATTATCAAAGACTATTCAATCTGAATCTTCTAAAAGAAAAGAACTTGGTTTGATTGGAAAATTCTTAGACCAAGATGGCGACGGAAGTGTGATGGATGATTTGGCTGGTATGGGAATGAAGATGTTTGGTAAATTTTTGAATAGATAAATTCGAATAACGAATATCGAACAAGGATTTATGATTTGAGAAGTTTGACGATTACAATGTATTTTAATTACATTCTAGGAAACTTCTAAAATCTAAAATCCTTGTTCATTATTCGATATTCCCATTTTACTCTCCTCCGATTGCTCCATAAAAAATCACCCACGTTTTAAAGTCTTCGGTAAATTTTTCAAAACGATGTTCCACACCTGCGGGAACAAAAAGTACATCTCCAGTTTTAAATTTAGAAGTTTTCCCATCATTTAAAAACTCGCCGCTACCGCTAATGATGACATATAATTCATCTTGTGCGTGAGGATTTTGTAAGTCTTTTTTGATCGGTTGATACATCTCGACAATCATTGATCCATTTTCCAAGACAGTTGCAAATCGAGTATCACCTCCTAATAATTGCATCGCCTCAGCTACACTCACTTGTCGGTTTTCTTTTTTTATTGGAAAATCCAAACTGCCTACAATTTGTTTGGCGTGATGTTCCAAGTGTGCGACATAATCTTCCATGACAAATCTCAAATCCTTGATTCGATTTTCGTGAGGAATCTCTACTCGTTTGGATAATTCGGAATCTGGCACTCGATCAAATACGTTGGCAATTTGTTGATTCAAGCTTTTCCAAAGTTGGATAATTTCTAACGTTGGAATATTTTGATAATCATTTAATTTCACCAACTCATCTTGCATGTATCGTTTTACAATATAAGCTTCGGGGGAATGTTGTGCTTCTAAAAATCGTTGGAGATTGACTCGAGCAGAGTCGATGAGGTGTCCTAGAATTTCTTTTTTCGACCACTTATCTGAAGCAATTGGAAGTCTTAAATCTGCTTCTTTTATTTTTAAAATTCCAGCTGGGAAATGTTCGATGATGGCTTTTAATCTTTTGGTAAAAATTGGATTCATTAGGAATAGTTGTTTTGATTTATAAAAAAAGTGTACGGTAGAGAAAAAAAAACACAACAACAATGTTCCAAAAAAAAATCTTAAAAATAAACACTAGCTTTTTTTATTGGCAAAAGGCAAAGAAAAAAGAGTTAGTGTTTATTTTTTTAGTTTGCATATTTCATTTTTCTTTATTAACTTTGTAATTCAAAGTACTTTTAACGATCAACAAATTGACATATGGTAATGGATAAAAGAAACGAACAACTCGAACACCTCAGCGAAATTAGATCTCTGATGGAACGCTCCTCTCGATTCATTTCATTAAGTGGATTATCAGGAGTGGCAGCCGGTATCTTTGCTTTGATTGGTGCAGCAGCAGTTTATGTTTATTTTGACATTTCGCCATTTGAAGAACATTTAGTTTACTATGCAGATGTGGTCGCAGCTGAAAAAAGATGGGGCGTAGATTACCTCACCTTTTTCTTTTTCGATGCGGCGTTGGTTTTTATCTTTGCAGTCGCTGGAGGTATTTTCTTTACCACTCGAAAGGCAAAACAAAAGGGGCAAAAGATTTGGGATAAGTTAACTCAAAAATTGTTGCTCAATTTATTGATTCCATTA
>Ga0114956_1000936_pt1 | contig 22434 bp, 24 predicted proteins | sample MaitaG_FD_87304 | JGI IMG/M metagenome (GOLD analysis project Ga0114956, IMG submission 87304) | Marine algal microbial communities from Maine, USA - Maine_Asex2 metaG | ecosystem: Host-associated > Algae > Red algae > Unclassified | place: Maine, USA | collected 2015-01-05
CAGCCAATGTAGTAGCTTTAGATACAAATAAAGATCTAGCTATTCTAGAACTAGCTACTCCAGTAAAAAGCTTTGCAAACCTAAAGCCGATCATAAATGACCTTGAAACAGCTAACCTAATACAAAATTCGGGTTCAGAAATTTCTATTAAAAAAATTAAAATCACTAAAATTTCAGATGTCTCTTTTAACCAAGGCGACCCAAAAAAGTCAATAGAGATTGCTGAAAACGTTGAAACAGGAGATTCAGGTTCACCACTTCTATACGACGGCCTGTCTCTCGCTGGAATAGTTTTTGCAACAGATTCCAAGGGAGAGAACCGATCTTGGGCAATTGATTCATCAGAAATTTTAGAAGTACTAGACTTTGAAGATCCATCTGATTTTAACTTACAGTGCTAATTTAAATCATAAGAAGCTCACGGCTCACTTAACGTTGCTAAGCTTGTAAAATGCTCCCACAAACTTACACACTGTTTTTCGCAACTATGTCTTTGCTTGCGCTATCTTTAACATTTCTAATCTCTGTCTCAAATTTATTTGATAAAAAAGATGCGTTAAAAATTCAAAAAATATTTAACCCTCTTGCACTTGAGATTGCTGCAGGTGTAGCAATCTTTTGTACTGGCGGCTCTTTGTTTCTATCAGATGTCCTCAATTTTGAACCTTGTTTTCTTTGTTGGATTCAACGTGGTTTTATGTATCCGGCAGCCTTCTTTTTAGGTCTTGAAGCTTTCTCTCTAAATATCAGAAAAAAATATATCATCAAAAGTAAACCCTATCTCGCATATTTTGCTGGGCTGTTGGCGACTCTTGGTTTACCAGTAGCCATTTTTCATCGTTGGGAACAAGCTCAGGGAAGCAACCTTAGTTACTGTGATGCAGCTGTGCCTTGCTCTGCTAGATGGATTAATGAATATGGATTTATCACAATACCGACGATGGCGGGCATAGGATTTTTGACAATTATTACATTTGTATTAGTTCTACGTAACGATGAGAAATCCTAAATTATAATAATTATTCATATATTGTGACAAATGCACTGTTCTATTAATAACCTGCTATATGCTCTCTGGAGAGGTAACAAAATGACTACTACTTTGGACGAAAAAGGATCATCAAGCAAATTATTTGTTTTAGGTATTCTTGCTATAGTTGCTATGGGGATATTCGCAATAATATTTTTAGCAAACAACCGTGAAATTGTTAGACAGATCGCTGAATCAGTTTCAATCGTAGATGAAAACGAAGGTGAAGCTTTGACCTTATTCAATGCTAATGATCCTGATCCTGCAATAGGAAAAACATTTCCAACGATAATAGGGGAAAACTTTGATGCCGAAGAAGTATCAATCAAACCAGATGGCCGTAATAAAGTTATCTACTTCTTGGCCCACTGGTGCAGGTTCTGCCAAGATGAAGTTCCAATGGTGCAGAGCTTGATTGATGACGGTCAAGTGCCAGAAGATGTAGATATCTATTCCGTAGTCTCATTGACATACAATCTAGAAACACAACCAGACAGACCAGGAAATTTCCCACCTGATGTCTGGCTAGAAACTGAAGATTGGACACCACCAGTAATCCTCGATACTAAAAATAGCGAAATTTTTGAAACAGCTGGAGCTTCAGGCACACCTTTCATTCTAGTCCTTGATGGGGATAATAAAGTTGTCGCTAGAGTATCTGGAAATATTGGACCAGGCGAAACCGTCCGATTATGGAACTCCGCTAAGAATGGCCCAGTAGTTCCATTTGTTCCTGAACCAGAAACAGATTCTGATACTTCTGAAATTGAAGTAACAACTGATACTGAACCAGAAACTCCAGCCGAATAGCAATATCTTTAATAAAGATTACAACTAATTCAAAATTTGCAGTTTACTTAGGTTAAAAAATTCACACTCGAAGGTAAAATGTAAATAATGAATTCAAAAAAAGCTGATACAAAAAAAGATCCAATTCTCAAGCCTCTCATTGTGACACCTGAGGCTCTTGAGGTTGTCTTAGAATCAAGGGCTCTGGAAGACAAACCAAGCCAAATGGCTCTAAAAATTGCAGTTATTGGTACAACGGTTACCGACTACAAATATGCTCTAGAGTTAACAGATATATCAGAAGCAGAAAAAACCGATTTGTTATACCAACAAGGTGAACACGACGAACTACACGTAATAGTCCCAGCTGACTCTGCAGATGCCCTCAACGGTGCTTCACTTGATATTGCCAAAGGCACAACCGGCGGGTTAGTTATCAAGAATCCTAATAAGCCAAACCCGCTTCAGGGCGCAAAGATGGACCTCGACTTAACTGGCGATTTAGCCGCAAACGTTAAAACAGTTTTAGATGAAGCAATCAACCCAGCCCTAGCATCTCATGGCGGCTTTGCAGAGCTTGTAGGCGTTGAAGATACAAAAGTCTTTGTAACTATGGGCGGCGGCTGTCAAGGCTGTGCAGCAAGTGCTATGACCTTAAAAGACGGTATAAGAACTATGCTTATAGATTCATTACCTGAGATAACTGAAGTTATAGATGCAACAGATCACGCTGCCGGAGAAAACCCCTTCTACACGGAGTAGAAGATCTTATAAAGTTTCTGTTCTAAATACCCTTTGAGTAACTGGAGCACCCGCCCATAGAGTCCCAGTTCGAATTCGCAGATCGATTAGATGGCCAAAGAATCTTGCACCTTCTGCAGCTGAAGCTTTTGACATTCCTTGAACTCGCCCCATAAAGCTATATGGAATTTCGCTGACATCTAGGTTTTGATGAGTACCAATTATTTCGACCAATATTTTAAAACCATCTGGATGAAGCTTGTTTAAATCAATCTTACGCAAATCAAAAGCAAAAAAACCAGACATGGGGTCTGTCACAGAGCTAAAGCGTTGAGGAAAAATAGCTTTAGTGGCTATTGCAGTTGCCTTAGAAAGAAAACTTCTGAACTTAGTTAAGCCATGATCAGACCCGCCATCAATTCTTCTACTAGCTATACAAACATCCGAACCTCTCTGAATCTGTAATGCTAACTCTGAGATCACTTCTACAGGGTGTTGTAAGTCTCCGTCCATCACGACAACTGTTGTTCCTTTTGCGATTTGGAGAGCATCTACAACAGCCCCAGATAAACCACCCCAACGGTCTTCCATCTTACGATGCAGTACTCTGACAGAAAAGTTCTTTAAAGGTCTGCTCTTGATAATTTCATTTGATATTGCATCAAAGGTTGAATCGTCGCTATCATCAGCAAAAATTACTTCTAGATTAGTATCAGATTTGTTCAGATAAATTTGATCAACTAAAGCTGAAATGTTTGCTTCTTCATTTCTAGTAGGAACAACAACCGTCACAGTATTTGCATTTAGTCCAGTTCTATAAGAAGTAGCTTCATGACCTTTAGGACTAAATGTCATAAAAAACAACATCGCAAATCCTAACAGAATAGAGAAGCTTCCAGAATTAGCCAAGACCAGTACGCCTAAGTCGGGCCCGATAGGCATAACGACAAAAGCCGCAACCGCACAAAGGCTGACCATGCCACGGTTTCTTTCGCCAGCAGAACACGCAGCATAAAGCATGATTCCCCATGTTAGATACCAAGGTTGAGTTGTTGGATGCAAAAAAGCAAACAAGAGCAAGCTCCAAGCCAAAGCGGCTGGCCATGTTGCATGCTTGCGGAATAACAATAATAACGTAAACCCAGCAGCGACAAATAGCCCTAAGTATCTTGCAATTTGAAGAACAGTTGCAGCTTCAAAACCTGTACCCCACGCAAAAGCTCCACCTAATAATCTCGTAATGCTCAAGTATGCGTCTACTGGTTCTGCCGTCATCAACGCATCTACCCAGCCCCAACCCCAACCGGTCCACTGACCCACCAAGGCAATAACAATTAGTGCTTCTATTCCAGAGACAACCAATTTTAAAAAGCGTTTACCTAGAGACTCATCCGGGCGGCCCCATGACCAACCTAAAAATCCAACAGCCAAAATTGCGGGCAACTTAATAGCTGCAGCAAAAGCACACAGAGCTATCCCAACTCTTCTAAACTTTTTGCGTTGAGCAACAGCGACGCCAGAAACTAAAAACGCTAACATCAAAGATTCGTTATGGGCGCCAGAAACTAAATGGAGCAACACTACAGGATTGGCTATCGCAAGAATTAATGCATCAATTGGATCACGATTTAGCTTTGATGCTAAATCAAATATTGCTAACGCTGTAATTGACAATCCAAGAATCGAAAATAATCTGAACATGATAATAGTAATAACTAAATTACCGCCAGAGACCGAAACGATCCAAGACGAAAGCGATACAAAAACTGGCCCATAAACAACAGGGGAATCATGATATAAAGGATCAACAGAATCTAACATGATGTTATCTTCGCCAATAGCCGCCGGCCCCGATTTATAAACATCAATACCCTGTTCAGCAGCTTGACCTTGAGCAGCATAGGCATAGACATCTCTGCTACCTAATGGAGGACCCAATACCAGTGGGAAAGACCAACTAATAATCACTACAACTAAAGCAAATAAACTAATTTTTTTTGTAAGATGTTTCCGACGAAGCAGTAGCCAAGATCTAACTAGAACAATCAAACCACCGTAAAAAATTAACAATGCAGGCAATAACGCTAATCTAGGTTCAACAGGAATTGTTGGAACCGACCACAACCTGTAGCTCGATGTTTCATTGGCGGCTCCGGCTAGAGCTCCACCGACAACAATAGCTGTTGAAGCAAATAAGCCTAGAAATAATATACCAAATGGTATTTTTGAAGTGTCTGGTGGATCCTCAATTATCGTCACTGAAGATGCCTCGACTTTGAGGGTGTCGTTACGCCTATCTAACTGAGATGCGATATCCACCACAGTTAAGTTTAACGGTTTTAGGTAGCGATCCCCTACCGAAGAAATTCGCTAAGATTTATCACTTTTGAGTATAGGTTTGTGCTATTTCATTTCGTGAGAACCATTGATTAGGGTCTATAGATTCCGCAGGTAAGGGCCTGCTAAAGAAATAGCCTTGCATGTTTTTCACACCTAGCTCAAGTAACGAATTAATTTGAGCTTCTTTTTCTATTCCTTCAGCAATTATATTCATATCCAATGCTTTTGCCATCGCCACAATGGCTTCGATAATAGCTCTATCAGCGTCACTTGTATTCATATCAGTAACAAATTTTTCTGCAATTTTAAGAGTCGCAACCATGTCTAACTGCTTGATACTATTCAGCGAAGACTGCCCTGTTCCAAAGTCATCAATCGCCAAAGAAACTCCAAGTTCTTTCAATCTCCTAAGCGCATCTAAACTGTCTAGATGGTCGACGATGATGTCTTCTGTTATCTCCAAAATAAGTTGGGTTGGTTCTATACCTGCCCATGAAAGAATATCTGCTACTAAGAACTGAAGGTTGCCATCTAACAATTGTTGTTCTGAAAGATTCACACTCATTTTTATTTTTTTTGCCACTGGTGAAAGATGATTCCAAACTGCTACTTGAGCACAGGCTTCTCGTAAAACTATTTCACCAATTTTTCCGAGCATTCCAGCTTCCTCTGCAACATCTAGAAACGATCCGGGACTTAACAAACCACGTTCAGGATGGTTCCATCTGACCAGAGCTTCGAATGCGTAAATATTTTGGCCGCTAACATCAACGATCGGTTGATAAAAAACTGTAAATTGATTTTCTTGCAATGCAGCCGTTAAACCTCGCTCAACTTCCATTCGTTCGACGCTACGGTCATGCTGCTCTTCATCAAATACTGAATAACCTAACTTGTTACGTTTAGCAACAAACATGGCCGAATCAGCGTCTCGAACTAGATCTTCAGGTGTTCTAGTATCGTTTTTGTCAAAGATTGCTACACCTATACTTGTAGAAGCCATATGACTATTGCCAGAAAGCTGCACAGGAGACATAAACGCCTTAGTTATTGCTTTTGCAACTGAAATTACTGAGTCAGCAGACAATAGACCACGACAAAGAATTACAAACTCATCGCCACCAAACCGTGCAACAACATCTGTACTACGAACTGAAGTTTTTAAACGCTCAGCAACAATTTGGAGGAGCTGATCGCCAGCTTCATGGCCCATAGTGTCATTAACTAGTTTAAACCTATTCAAATCGAGAAAAAGCACTCCGAGGACCATGTCTTCTTCACGAGTTTCTTTTAAGGATAATTCAAGCTCGTTCATCATCCCAGTTCTGTTCATCAATTGAGTGAGCTGATCATGGTTCGCAACGTGAACTGCTCGATCCAAAGCCGCTCGATCAGGCTCATCGTCGCTTATAAACCAACCTCTAAATCCAATTAAAAGCCCGAAACAACAGAATGCTAATGTGATAGCTGAAGAAATGATCCCCGTTCTTTCTGTCCCAAAGAAAAACCAGGCTAGAGCAATTCCAGCAATACCAGAAATGACGCAGAACAAAAACAAGATTGGCAATGGTGTTTGATTTTTTGTGTTGCGCACAGTCTCCTTACGGCATTTTTAAGCATATATTTAGTGTTTTTTATCAAGAATATTCCTTTGTTAAAGCCTTTTTATGCCGAATAAGATATCGAGGAAGCAATGTCTGACATCACAGATAATCAAAACTTAAATCTTCGAGGTCACGCCCACATAGCTGAAGCGTTTGAGACCTTTGCTGTTGGCATGTCTAATAATATAAAAAGACACATGGAAACTTACTTCGAAAATGAGTCCTGGGCTGAAGCTGCCTCAGAAAAATTAGGGCGACCAAACGAGAACGGAGCTTCTGATCCATATTTCCAATTATTGGTTTTACGAAGATTCTGGGGCCCGGTTTTTGAGAAACAATACAAAGATGATTTACGACCAATAATAAATGAACTTATTGAGATCAGAAACAAATGGGCCCATCTTTCGCTGCCTAAAGACATTGAGAGTCTCGAGAAAGCAGTTTTGATGATGGAAAGAATTTTGGCACCAGTGAACCCAGAAGCTACTATCGAAATCAGAAACATAAGATCACGACTAAAAAACCCTGACTCTAGAGTTCAACCGTCAACAGCGATGATTGATTTACACGAAATACAAACTGAATTAGAAGAAACTAACCGAATATTTGATGATCTAAAAAAAGCAAACTCCCAACTATCTGATGAACTTAGCCAATCAAGAAAAATCTCGGCAAAGAAACAGCTCAAATTAACTGCCCTGGAAAACCAAATCAACACAATTCAAGGTAAGTCATTAGCATTCGAACATTATTTATCTGAAGAGAGACAAAAACGAGACAGAGTAGAATGGTTATTTGTAATACTTTTGGCAGTATTATTATTAGTTATGGCAATCGGATATAACTAGGCGGACAAATTGACTGAAACTGCAAAAAATATTCACATACCAAATTGGATTAGAAGATCGATATTTTTGTGGTGGGCGACGGGTGCCGGGATTTGGATCACCTACCAAATAGCCACGAGCCTAAGAGGTCTATTAGTCCAAACTCTTTTAGCATTATTTCTTTCATTTGCCATGTACCCTATGGTTGAGATTTTGAACAAAAAAGGATTAAAGCGTGGTGTCGCAACAGCTATAACGATGTTCTCTATACTTCTTTTCTTTGGAATATTTTTCACAGTAATGGGATCCCTCATAGTTTCTCAGCTGCAAGATTTAGTAAAAGATCTGCCAACATATGAAGCCTCAATCAGAACTTGGGCTAATAACACATTTGATATTGAAATAGATAATGACCTCTTAGTTAAAGAATTTCAATCTAGCGCAACCGGATATGTCGATGATATTGCCAGCAACGTCTTCGGAGCAAGTTCCAAGCTTCTTGCAATCTTGTTCCAAATATTAACAGTTTCTTTATTTGCATTCTACTTCACAGCAGATGGCCCACAATTAAGAAAAACAATTTGTTCTGTTCTCCCCCACAACCGCCAACTAGAAGTATTAAGAGTTTGGGAATTAGCTATAGAAAAAACAGGCGCATACATTTCTTCACGAGTTATTCTGGCTATTGTTTCTACACTCTTCCATTGGTTAATGTTTACTGTCTTAGGCTTACCATCAGCTTTGGCTTTAGCACTTTGGGTTGGAATTATTTCACAGTTTGTACCCATTATAGGAACTTATATAGCTGGAGTTTTGCCAGTATTAATAGCTCTAGCAGAGAACCCAACAATTGCTTTAGTAGTTATTGGCATAATACTTTTGTACCAGCAGATTGAGAACTATTTACTACAGCCACGAATAACAGCGCAATCTTTAAATATGCATCCTGCGCTGGCATTTGGTGGTGTAATTGCTGGCAGTAGCTTATTAGGTGCTACTGGTGCTGTCCTTGCCCTGCCGATAGTTGCTACGGTGCAATCTGTTATATCAGCTTATGTTGAACGTCACAGCCTTGTAGAGACAGACTTTTTAAAAGGTCAAGAAGAATTCCTTATTTCTGAAGAGATAGAGATAGAAGATAAAACTTGATTTAGATCAAACCTTAGTGAAGAAATAATTTTTTACTGTCAGCTGTTTAGTAGTTGCACCTACTACAAAGGAAACTAAAATGGATATAACTGCGATTGAGTTTTATTGGCGACCGGGCTGCCCATTCTGCATGCGTTTAGAATCAAAACTGAATTCAGAAGGCATTCCGCTCGACAAACGAAATATCTGGGAAGATAGAAAAGCCGCTGAATTTGTTCGTTCGGTAGCAGATGGAAACGAAACCGTACCAACAATTAGAATTGGTGAAGAATCTCGAGTAAATCCTTCGCCACGAGAAGTTAAAAAGATTCTAAAAAACGTAGCACCGCATCTACTTGAAGGGTAGTTCTACACCTTACAAGGCGCCGCTTGTACATTCTTACCCAAGAAAAAGGCTCCAAAAAGAAGAATCATCAAGAAAGACTTGAGTTTTTAAAAAAGACATACTACTGTCTGTTTCGCCGGCTACTAATTTATTAGTAACTAGCACCCCCGCCACACAACAGAAAAGGTAATACAGTGTCGAACGACAATGGAAGAAAAGCCCTACACGCGTACGTCAGCGATGACGCTCATGACAATTGGCACGGCTTCGCAGCCGAGCAAGGAGTAAGTGTTTCAGCTATCTTAGAGGCTCTCGCCCCTGAGTTAGATTTAGAAGGATCGCTTACACACGAACAACTTGGTCAACGGTTAAATACTGTTGTTAAATCTGCAAGAAAGATTGATGCAGAGCGAAGACGACGACGCCGCTAAAAGCGTGTCGCCGCTAATACTTTAGGGTTTAAATAAATCAAATCGAAGGTGTGTGTTTCATATGAAACACACACCTTTTTTAGTCTATGGACGACCACCAGCCGGCTGCTCCGACTAAAGCTGCGCTATCTCCTAGCTTGGCCGCCTTAATCCGAATTTCGCCGATACCAGTAGGGCCGCTTTTATCTAAAGAGTCTTTGATAATTGGATGAACTAAGTCTTCGTTTAGTCCGACACCACCACCAATAATTACCATTTGAGGAGCGTATAGCCAGGCTAGGTTTACTATGCCTGCAGCTGCACCCCTCATGCCTTCTTCAAATACCTTTACTGCTCTGTCATCTCCTGAGCGGACAAGATCTAATAGCTCTTTTGTATTTACATCTAACCCAGCCTCTTTTGCCTGCCTAACTAGAGATGGACCAGATCCACACTTTTCTGGTGTAGACCTACTTGAATCTTGCGAATCAAGATTTATCATTACATGGCCAATATCGTTTGCCGCATATTTGCCGTGGACTAGTTTTCCTCTTAGTAAAGCTGCGCCACCTATGCCAGTAGAGATTGTCACGTACACAACATCGTTGTAATATTTGCCAGCGCCAAACTTTGCTTCGCCAACACCTGCGAGGTCAGCATCGTTTGCAAGGTAGACTTCTAAACCTGTTTTTTTACCAATCCATGGGGCTGTAAGAAATGGTTTCCACTGCTGTGGCAAGTTCGGGTAAAAAACTATTTTTTGAAGCTCATAATCAATTATTCCTGGCATTCCGACTACTGCTTTTTCAATCTTTTCAGAGCCCTTTATTTCTTCTATTACATCAGCAATAATTTGTGGCTTCTCAGCTGAATGATCAACGGAGTATTTTATTTGTCTGACAATTGTTCCATTAGGTTCAACAACAGCGGCACGACAATTTGTACCACCTAGGTCAACTGCGATTGTTAATAAAGATTCATCTGTCACACTAGAAATTCTAACTAAAATAAGTTCAAACGTTGGTTATGCTCTATTTTTACTGACTATTTAAACTTGGATTTGAATCGATGATTTTCTTTTTAGGATGAAATAATAAAAGATCAATGTCAGCAAAGAAAATATTAGCCATTGCATTGCATACGATAAATGTGAGCCCTCAGTTCGTTCAGGTAGATCAACCGGGGTTGGGATTGAGTTTTTACTAATAGTTTCATTTTCTTTAAGTTGCACCCAAACCTGTGCTAATTCGATTTCTGGATCTAGTCGTTTTGAGATTGCGTCAACGTCAAACCTCGGTGCTTGTTCAGGGCTTAAAGAATCTTGGACCCCAAAGGTATCTTTCTCTACTGAGTTTCTAATCCATCCCTCAATCAAGATCTTTTTGTCTAAAGCGAAATCCTCAGTTAAATCGGTGTTTAAAGCCACAAAACCTCGATTTAGAAGAACGTGGAAACCTGAATCTGTTTTAGCCAGAGCAACTACATGTTCTCCTGCTTGACCGTTTAAAGATCTATTAACAACTCTGATGAGGTCATTATTAACAATAGTTACAGAATCTTCAATAGGTGAAAACTCTTCTAATGCATTTACACCTTCAAGGCTATCTAGAGCTGCCGGCTCGTTATTAGAAATTGTTTCGACTAGACGATTTTGTTCTTTTTTTTCTGACAGCCTGTCAAATTGCCACAAACTTAAATTTATAAATAACAAAACAGTCAACATCACGAATATGTGGCTAAAAACCCAGAAAGGTTTCTTTATAAAATCCCAATTTGTTGTAGTGTCCACTTACGATATTCTACATCTTTTATAGCTGAGACAGACCCAAGCGGTCCTCGCCTTGACTGGGCTAGACTAAATGCATATGAGCTCAAAAGAATTAATTGTATTAGGCACGGCATCTCAAACGCCAACAAAACTTAGAGCACACAATGGCTACATAATCCGCTGGGAAAACAAACTCATTATGTTTGACCCCGGCGAAGGTACTCAAAGACAGTGCATGTTAGCTGGTATTTCAATAGCCAAATTAAATGCTATTTGTATTACACATTTTCACGGTGATCATTGTTTAGGCCTTCCTGGAGTTATCCAAAGAAGATCCTTAGATAACAACCACAACAATACAGACACACAACTCCCAATATTTTTTCCAGGCGATGGAGAACAACACTATAAAAGCCTTGCCAACGCATCTGTATTTAATGACTCAAGCCATCTGTTACCTACGCCTATTAGCGGTCCAGGATCTGTCGGACATATAGACAATATTGAGATTTCTGTTTTACCTTTAGAACACAGGACTACAACTTACGGATACCGGCTACAAGAGGCTGACAAACAAACTTTTGTTAAAGAAGAACTTGAACGTTTTGGAATAGCTGGACCAGATATCAAACAACTAAAAACAAATAGTGAAATAACAGTTTCTGGGAAAACTATAACTATAAACGATGTAACAGAAACAAAAAAAGGATCATCTATCGCTTTTGTGATGGACACTTCTTATTGTGAGAATGCTATTGAGCTGGCAAAAGACGTTGACTTGCTGATTTGTGAATCAACATTCGCAGATTCCGAGCATGAGTTAGCAGAAAAGTACATGCACCTAACAGCCTCACAGGCCGGCGAAATTGCTAATAAAGCAAAGGCTGAGAAGCTGGTATTAACCCACTTCTCAGCCAGATATTCAGATGTTGAACCTTTAGCCATTGAAGCTAGGCAGCATCATTCAAATGTTGTAGCGGCCAGAGACCTAGACATTATCAAATTCTAGATCTTGGTTCTGCTGACGGGCTTATTTAATCCTTAACTGTGTCCTCGCTCAGTCATTTATATTTATAAACTCCGTTCGCTCGTCCTTATTTGTATTAAATCAACTCCATCTACAAAACTAAGACTGATTAGGTGAGACTAATTGGTAAATCATCTAGATCTACATCAGCTTTTGCTTTTTTAGATTTAGTAGATTTTTTATCGTTATCGCTCTCTGAAGCTTTTGCTTCTTCGGTCAAATCAATATCGCCTAGACCAACTTCTTTAAGAACAAGTTCTTGAACTTCCATTACTATTTCTGGGTTAGATATTAAGAACTCTTTAACCTTCTCACGGCCTTGACCAAGTTGATCACCTTTATAGGTATACCAAGCACCAGACTTATTTATAATCTCGTGCTCAACAGCAATATCTAGTAGAGAACCTTCTCGACTGATACCTTTGCCATACATAATGTCAAACTCTGCTTGACGGAAAGGTGGAGCCACCTTGTTTTTAACAACTTTTACTCTGGTTCTATTACCAACAACTTCTGCACCATTTTTGATAGCTTCGATTCTTCTAATATCTAGGCGTACTGAGCTATAAAATTTTAGCGCACGACCACCCGGCGTAGTCTCTGGAGAACCAAACATAACCCCAATTTTTTCTCTCAGCTGATTAATAAATATACAAATAGTGTCTGTTTTATTCAGATTTCCAGTTATTTTACGCAACGCTTGAGACATCAAACGAGCCTGTAAGCCCATATGAGTATCACCCATATCGCCTTCAATCTCGGCTCTAGGAGTTAAAGCAGCAACAGAGTCAATTACTATCACGTCTAAAGAGCCCGAAGAAACCAACATGTCTGCAATTTCTAAACCTTGCTCACCAGTGTCTGGCTGAGAAATTAATAGCTCGTCTACATCCACCCCAATATTGGCAGCATATACAGGATCCATAGCATGCTCAGCATCTATATATGCACATTTACCGCCATTGCGCTGAGCCTCAGCCACAACATGCATAGCCAATGTGGACTTACCAGAAGACTCTGGACCATAAATTTCAACAACTCTACCGCGAGGTAAACCGCCAACACCTAATGCAATATCCAAAGCTAAGGCACCAGTTGGCACAGTTTCAATACCCATGGACGTCTTCTCGCCCATTTTCATTACTGAGCCTTTACCGAACTGCTTTTCGATATTGCCTAAAGCAGTCTCGAGCGCATTATCTTGATTACCTTTTTTACTCATTAATTTCTCCCTAAATATTTTAATTAGATACGGTGCGTAACTTGCACGATTTACTTATTGCAAACCTTACACTCGAGCTCTGACATCTATGTGTTCACACCCTACACCAGAACATTAGTTCGTATCAACATTATCTATAAAAATATCTAAATAAGATCTACCATTTATGCCAAAACTCAGGATTACAGCATGGATTGACAGAAGATGACGCTCCAGCCATCCAAACTGATACCCTTAATCCTGTGCGAATCCTATTTATCTTTTCAGCATTCATGCTAATAACAAGCTGCGGTTCATCTAGTCCGACCACTCAATCAGTTAAAGAACGCCTAGAAGAAATCGAAGGTAAAGAACTAACTGTCAGTCAAGTCTCTGAGCTCGTAGAAAAAGCAGATTTCACATGCGATCTAACCCCGGAACTTCTCACTCTAGTTTGGAGCGAGCTTGATGAAAAACGATTTCTATTTCAAGACTTTGCCTTTGAGATTCGCTGTCCAGACAAAAAAGAATTCTACACTGCACAAACTGGTCGACTCCGAGAGATCCCTAGATAATTTTACTTCAGTTTATTTGCGGCATTAGCCAAGATTCTTGCAACCTATTTATCTTTGTCTCGAATTACCTTTACTGGATATTGCCTACTAGTTGACATTACCAAGTACTGGGTGTATGGTAGTACTTATGGCAAGAAACGATACACAATTAATAAAAGGCGTATTACCAATACTGCTCATGTCTCTAATCAATGAGAAAGAAGACTATGGGTACTCGGTAGTGGAACGCTTACAAGCAGCTGGCTTTCCAGATTTAGTTGAAGGCACCGTCTACCCTGCTTTAACGAGGTTGGAATCTCAGAAATTTCTGGATTCTCGTTTAGTTAAATCTGAATCTGGGCCAGCCCGTAAATACTACAGCCTAAATGCAAACGGAAAAAAAGAATACAAAACAAGAATCGCAGCATGGAAAAACCTTGTTGCAAATGTAATGCCCTTAGTTGGCGGAAAGTAAGGAAGACAAATGAATATATTAGACAAATTAAGAAGAGAAATAGCAATATCTAGATACAACTTTTGGTTAGAGCTATACAACGTTGGCTTAAGAAGACGGCGATCTTTGCGAAAAGATTTAAGATCTAATCTGACAGAAGCATCTACTGATCTGGGAACTAAACAAGCCATAGCCAACCTTGGAAGCATTCGACACCTAGCAAAAGATGTTGCTGAAGGGGAAGCACCAAGAATCCCCTGGATGGCTGGAATTTCTTGGGGCTTTACTGCCTTAGGTGCATCAATAATCGCTCTATTTATTTTGGCAGCGAATTACACTAACGGAGTAACAGATTCTGGGGTAAGCGAACCTGTTACCGGCTCGATCTTTCCTTTCTGGGGTTCTGAGATAATGATAGAATCAAACACAAACTTAAGCACAGAAGTATCTTCTGGTTTTGTCCCGTTTACTTTAGCAATAATAGTATTTATTTTAGTGACCCGACCATGGAGACTTTTGTTCAGAGGAGCCTAGAGCTGATGCGTTCAACTAAACACGATATTCATTGAAATAACGTAGAAGCTGCTAAAAGTTCGGTTATCAACTTGAAAATAAGTTATTATGGCAAAGTTAATTCTTTAAAGGAATCTGCTGATGAATAATAGCCCTGACCCATTCGAAGCTCCATTTGGCTCAATATTTAGCGAAAAGATAAGCTTAGCCTCATATGCAGACGGGATATACAACTATCCTGGGCATGCAACTGAGCTTAAAGATTTTACAGTTCACCCTGGCTCACATGGAATTCACTATTCAAGTAATTGTTTTGAAGGATTAAAAGCTCACCGGCAGATTGATGGTTCTGTAGCAATTTTTAGACTCGATGATCACGTAGCTAGGATGCGACAGAGTTTGACCAGCCTACAAGTTGAAGCGCCAGAAGCAGAACTACTACGATCAATGATTTTAGATACTGTAGTCGCAAACACAGCCGATGTACCTAACCCACCAGGCTCTCTATATATAAGGCCAGCTTTTTTTGGAACACTAGCCAATGTCGGCGCCGCTGCATCACCAACAACTACTGGCAACCTATATGTGCTGAACTCTCCAGTTGGCGATTATTTTAAAGGAGGTCTGCGACCATTATCTTTATTTGTTGAACAACAACACGCCCGAACAACTTCTCAATTTGGCATGGTTAAAGGTGGAGCCAACTACGCCCTTGCGCTTGGCCCAACCTTAAAAGCTAAGGCAGAGCACGGTGTAGATCAAGTTTTATTCGCAGACAATAACGATGTGACAGAAACAGGTGCAGCAAACTTTTTCTTAGTCGATGATTCAAAATTAATTACCCGCCACTTAGATGAATCTTTTCTGCACGGAATTACAAGAGCTTCTGTCATTCAAATTGCAACAGATTTGGGCTATGAGATTGAAGAAAGAACAATAACTGTTGAAGAATTGCAAGCTTGGAATGGTGAAGCTTTTCTTTCTGGCACAGCAGCAGTTATAGCCCCAGTTGGTTCGATAATAGTTGGCACTGAACCTCACAGCTTCGGAGATGGCCAACCAGGACCTAACACTAGCAAACTCAGAGAATCTCTGACAGACATCCAAGTTGGCAAAGCTGAGGACACGCATAACTGGTTAACCAACATCTAACCTCGCTCTGTAACACCGGAGATCCCCACTTTCGTGAGGATGACAGGATTAGTGAGGATGACAGGATTAGTGAGGATGACAGGATTAGTGAGGATGACAGGATACCTGCGTGTTGCCAAAGCTTGAATTGAATAAGTTTCTAGCTGCGTGTTACTAGGGCTTGCATTTCGCCTACTTCTACTTGTTCAGTAGCTTCAATTAAGAGATCACTATAAGGCCCTAAAGTTTCAGGGGCATTAGTTGTTCCAGAGACTTCAAAAACTGCAGAAGTAGTCATCGTGTAATATTCACCCGGTGGCGGAGCCCACTTATAGATGTGTTGACATTGGTACCTCTCCCAATCAGTTCCACTAACAACAGCCTTCCCCGGTCCAGAACAAACAACATCGTCAGCATCAGGCTCTCCGCTATCCCAAACAGATTTATAAGGATCTAAAGTGGCGGTTACAGAAACCCTACCGGCGGTTACTGTCTTAGATCTAGCAACCCAATAAGAAGGATCAATAGATAAAATTGTAGGAGCCTGAACAAGCTTCATAGAGCCATCAGGATCAGTTTTTGTTGGAGGATCACCAGGCCTAATCTCATCAATCGCTTGAGCCATCAAACCATCAGTTGATACAGGGGTGCCTTCGGGAATTACGGTGTATCTTACATCCTCTGGACACAATCTTCGCCACCAACGACTAGTCTCGGAATAGGCACGAGTATTTATATCGATTCCAGCTTTGTTGATTACCGTTTTTCCAAACAAACTTCCTCCTGAGGAATCAATGCTAGTCGACATGGTTCTATAACTCCCAAAATTGCTTGTAGGGTGAACCTCCTCATTAAAATCATCAGAGACAAAAATATTCCAATCACAATCAGAGGCTTCACCTTTAGTGGGTTTAAAGCCAGGACGGACAGTTTGACCAGCTTGTAGTCTAACTCCCTGACCAGGAACTAAATCTATACCTGCTTTTTTATGGCTGCCTCTTTCTGGCAGACTCTTTCTGGCAGACTCTTTCTGGCAGACTCTCAGCGTAGGCTATAGAAGATGCCGCAACTATAATTAAAAGTATTAACATTGTTTGCAATGTAAAAATCTGTATTATTCTTGAAATTCGCATTTTACTTCCCCGCTTATTCTTTTGAGAATATCTTGACCTTCTAGTTTCCACTTCCCATTTTCAAAGACCATTTGCACAAGATATTCAAAAGTATCGAGTTCTTCGTCTGAAGATGAGATTATCTCACCAGTTTTACTATTTTTTGTTATGGAGTCATCTACTTCACAGATTTTAAATTGCACTGTTGAACCTTCGAAATATTCAGGTAATCCATTCTCATCTGTTTTGTAGAACTCTTGTGAAGCGAATGTTATCTCGCTGAACTCAGCATCTTCATAACCCTCTGGGTCATCAAAATAGTATTCTCCACTGACTCCTTCCTCTATCGAATTTAAGATATCTTCAGCAAAAATATCAGAAGCAACTTCTCTTAGTTCGGCCTCATCGATACTAGGAATTTTATTGGACCATGCTGCATCAGATAAATTTTTAAACCGTTGATATTGTTTGAAAGGGTCTCGAAGATCTTCTTCTGAAATCTCTTCGGATTCTTTTAGATCTTCTTTTATCTCAGCTGTTGTTTCAACTTCTGATTTAGGCACAGTAATTGTTAATTCTGCGGTCTAACTAGTCCCCGTACATGCTGACACTAATAAACATCCGAAAAGTAAACTAATTATTAATTTCTTAGCTTTCATTTAACTAACTTCTCATGATCTTTTTATCTACAACACCCACAAGTCAGTTTCGTTGCAGTCGCCTATGCCAAAAAGTTTACTCTAAATTACAGCTAACTACACATGAAACCTAAAGAAGTGAAGATTCCCATTTCCATGAGAATGACAGTAGATAAGTCAAAATTGTTAGACCTATTTAATCAGATATTTTCTTAGTATATTTAATGCAGTAATAGTTGTTAACTGACGAACTAATTGTCTTGATTTTGGAAGAAAAATAGTTTCTGCAATAGCAAAATCTTCCCCAGCCAAACCTATACAAACCGTCCCAACAGATTTACCTTCGTACTCGCTTGGTCCAGCAACGCCTGTAGTTGAAAGCGCTAAGCTAGATCCGGTTTTGTCTCGAATATTTTTTGCCATTTCAATCGCTGCCGCTTCGCTAACAACGGGGCCATCATCTAAACCAAGAAGTTTCTGTTTTACTCCACCGCTATAAGCGACAACTCCGCCAACAAAAACTTGGCTTGCTCCAGCAATATCACATATACGGCCTGCCAGATAACCTCCGGTTAAAGACTCTGCGACTGATAAGGTCATTCCTTTATCTCTCAGCAAGTCAATTACAACAGATTCCATTGTGTCTGTATTTGTTCCAAAAATAATTGGTCCAATGAGCTCTCGCAGCTGTTGCTCTTGCAAATCAAGCTGTCTATCACAAGCTTGCGAAGAATCACCCTTGACAGTTATTCTTACCTTCAGTCCCTCTACCCCACTTGCGAGGAAAGCTAATGTTGCTGAACTTTCAGATCCTTGATTTATATCCAAGCTTTTTATCATTGGATCTAATAATTCTGCTAAACCTGATTCTGTCATTCCCCAAGTACGCATGGTTCTTGAACGAATAACCTTTGTGCCACCTTGTGACTTCAATAATTCTGGAAGTACACATTGTGAAAACATTTGTTTCATTTCAGAAGGAACACCCGGAAAAGCGTAGATATGTCCGCCTGATTGAACCGGACAGTTTAAACCAGGAGCAGTTCCTGGCATTGCTGCTAGTGGAGTCCCGCCAACTGGAACCATGGCCTGCAACAAGTTGTTCTCAGACATTTCTCTGTTACGAGATTTAAATTTGTCAGTAATCGCAGCAACCAACGAAGGGTCCGTTTTTAGGTTAACTTTCATGACCTTAGCAATGGCGTCTCGGGTGATGTCGTCTTGAGTTGGACCCAAACCACCTGTGCAGATAACAACGTCACTACGATTTAACGCCTGTGACATAACAACAACCATTCGATCAAGATTGTCACCAACGGTCGAATGATGATGACAATCAATGCCATATAAAGCTAGCTGCTCACTAAGCCAGACAGAGTTTGTGTCTGTGCTTTGACCGAGTAACAACTCGCTGCCGATGGCAATTAATTCAACTTTCACTTGGCCATCTTAGCGGTAAAAAACAAAGAGCTATCTACAACGTTCAAAATGGCACTGACTACTATATAATCGTTGAGTGGCCGGGCGGAACATAAAAAACTTTTTAGAGAAGAATAAAATTCCGATTGCTATTTTTCTAACTTCACTTACATCAATTATAGCCCTCAGCTTTCGTCAGATATCAACTCTTTTAAGCCAATATAACTTTGGGCTGATCGCTGGCGCAGGAATTTTGGGAGCAACCCTTGCTGTAAGTCTTTATAAAGCTATGCCATTATCTAGACAAAATTTTAAATTACAAAAAAACTTTGAAAACGCTGTGTTAGAAATAATATCAAACGGCACTATGCATACTGCAGCCATCTTGAAAAAGCTCAATAAGTCTCAGCCAAAATTAGAACCCTTAGTGGTAAAAAAAGATCTCGCCTTTCCCCTAGCACTTGAAACTGATAATATTTCGCTACAAGACCTTAAAAAAATATTAAGAAAGCTAGAAGCTGAAAGCAAAATTGAATTTCACCCAATCGATGGTTGGCATGTTGAGAAGCCAACCTTAAACCCTGTCAAGTTCCCAAGGGTACCTACAGTAGAAGTAATAAATCCAGCACAAGCTACAACAGAAACATCTCGTCCACCACAACCACGAGGACCTGCAAACATTTTTCTTGGACCCCCAACTGAATCAAACCAGCAAGCCCCTCCAAGAAAACCTGGTCGAGGTTAATGGACTTTATACAATATCTAAATCACAACTCTATAGATAAATTGCTATGGACAAAGCCGTGACTTTCTGGTGCCGCTAGCTCTAACAATTGCAGCTAAAGGTTCAATAGATTTATCAATAAAAGTTTGATTCCCAATTGTTGGCAAGTCCATGTATTTAGCCCTGCCCAGACTGGCTGACGTTCTTAGAGCATAGAACATGACGGCTAGATCAGATTGACTTTCAAAGCTGCCATCAAGAAGTAACTTATTAAGTGCTCGGATTAATTCAGAAGTACCATTCTTAGCGTTTTGATTATGTTTTAAACCTTGAGGATGTTTTAAGACTTGTACTAAAAAATCAAAGACTATGAGGTATTCCTGTTTAAGTATTCGTTCACAGGAAAAAGATAACATCTGAACTAGGAGATCTCGAGCATCCTGAACAAATGTTTCAGGTTGCTTAACATCAAAAAATAGATGCAGTTCTGATTCTTGAACAATACCTGATGAGATTAATTGATTTAACCTACTAGCTAAGGCCTCATGATCTAAAGCGGTCGGCTTTTGCCTACCAACATCTTCTTTATGATAAATAACAGCAAAGCCAAGATGTTCCATTCCTAGTAATCCTGGTAGAGGCGGTTCACCAACGCCCATCACATCCTTTGCATATCTAAGACTGTTTACTAACGAATCGCTCAAACCTAAGTCTTCAAAACTCGATGCAGCCAATACGTAAAACAAAGGTAAGGCACTAAGACCCACATCTTGAGTATCTTGGAACTGTTTAACTTTTATTAATATCGAATCAAGTTCTGTGTTTAGCTGTTCAGAGTACCTTAATAAATCAAATTCTGAAGAACGCAGTTGAGTTAAAAAATAGTTTGCAACTAAATCAGGTGCAAACTTTTGAAGGGTTCTTAGCTTGATCTCAATTCTTGATAATAGTTCTTCAACTGTCGGAGCCAGACCAACACTATTTAGTAGCGATAAAAGATCCAACCGCTCAGCAGACAACAAAGCATCTAATTTTATTAGCTCTAATCTCAACCCCACTATCATTGGTTCAAGATAAATGGCATTTAATTCATTTATCTTAAGGATCTGAGAACTCTGAGGGCCCTTATATATTCGTATCGGATCAAAGGTAGTTAGGAAATCTATAACATAGCTAATAAGCTGATCATTATTAGCTCCAATATGTGTACTATCGATCATTGAAGTAAGATCATCGCCATTCGAGCTAGCAAAATAAACTAGGCTTCTTTTCAGACTTGATTCTGCAGCCTTAGAATTAGCTCCTTGGCTGATTGCCCTTTCATATACAGCCAAAGCTTGTAAAACTTTTGCATAAGGTTCTAGATAAACTAAGGCTACTTCTTGAATGAAATTTGGTTGGGTGTCCGCCACCCGGGTATTATATCCCAACTTTTCAACTATTTCGACTAGAACAACCTTATATGTCGATAACATTTCACTATGATTTTAGAAATAGCTACCTTAAACATTAAAGAAGGCCACGAAGAAGCCTTCGAGCAAGACTTAGCAGGAGCCAGCCACTTGATCGCCGCTACCCCAGGTTACATAACACACTCACTACACAGAGGACAAGAGACACCAAACCAATACAAACTATTTGTTGAATGGGAAACAGTAGAATCACACATGGTTGATTTTAGAGAATCAGAAAACTATACAAAATGGGCTAAAATATTAACCCCACATTATCTACCAGAACGAAATATGTTCCACTTCACAAAAGTTTACGACCACAGGTAGGCATATGAGATCCCCGTGTCGATGCACGAGGATGACAGTTTTGGGCTGACCCGAGGACGACGGCTTAGGTCCACGGACGTCAGCTAAGTCTTTTCTAAAACTCCGCTGGTGCTTAGAGCCGCCCTGCCATCCACGATGTATTGACCGGCGCTAAATAATGTGAAAGCCACAGCAACCCAAATTAGAAAACTAATAACATTTGGATACGGCTCTAACGGAGGCAACATCGCAGCAGATAAAGCCACACCTTGCATAAAGGCTTTGTACTTACCAGATTGGCGAGCCGGCATAGCCAAACCTTTTTTACCCCAATAGGTACGGTACACCATCATTCCGATTTCACGAACAGAGATTATTGCCATCGGCAGCCACCAAAACCCGTCAACATAAACAATGGCCCAACCAACAACAAGTAATAAAACCTTGTCGGCCAAAGTATCTAAAAAAGCTCCCAGACGTGTCGGCGAACCATACCGAGCCAAAACACCATCAACCTTGTCGGTACCTGCCAAGATCCAACCAAAAATAAAAGCCAACCACCAAGGGTTTTTATACAACACCATCGCAGCTAGAATAGGAGCCAAAACAATTCTAATAATCGTCAATGTATTAGCTATCCGAGTTAAGCGGAAATTTCTTTTTGATAAGGTATCAGACACTGATGTAAAGCGTATCTGTATTCATATAGTTTTCTGCTCATTTAGATTCCCGGTCGTGGCGTGCAAGCACGGTAAGAATGACAAAAACCCGAACCGACTTATTTAGATTCCCAATCAAGTTGGGAATGACGATCCAAGTTGGGAATGACGATCCAAGTTGGGAATGACGATCCAAGTTGGGAATGACGATCCAAGTTGGGAATGACGATCCAAGTTGGGAATGACGATCCAAGTTGGG